>RRYU01009896.1_pt1 | contig 41913 bp, 47 predicted proteins | sample 2162651 | NCBI WGS metagenome assembly RRYU01 (sample SAMN10267283, study PRJNA491782) | microbial mat metagenome | isolation source: biomat in the production well | place: Japan: Minami-Kanto gas field, natural gas well KTG3 | collected 2017-06
GAGCAACCTAGCATCAGGCCATTTCAAATTTCTTCGTAAAGCACTCGCTCTTGATATAATCAAATTATTCTTTTATTTCTGCTTTGTGACCTTAACAGTCATTCACCATTGATAGTAAATTGTCGGCTACAGTGCAGTAAGCAGACTACTAACATTAAAATAACATTTGTCTGGATTCACAGAAATGGGAATTTACTGAACCTAGTGTGGGCACCCGCAACACAGGTGCCCGATGGTTTTGATTACACTTCGATGTGTTCTGACAGCTCCAAAGCATCATCCACCTCAATACCCAGATAACGCACAGTACTTTCCAGCTTAGTATGTCCCAACAACAGTTGTACTGCTCGTAAATTCTTAGTCTGCCGGTAAATCAGTGTCGCCTTGGTCCGGCGCAGGGAGTGCGTCCCATAATCCGCTGGATCTAAACCAATCTCACTGATCCAGTCATGTACAATACGTGCATATTGTCGTGTGGTGATATGGGGTGATTTGCTGTAACGACTTGGAAACAGATAATTTTTTGAGTTAAGAGCCTGTTGCTGGATCCAAGCTCGAAGTGACTGACGTGTCTGCTCTGTGATCTCAAATTGCACGGGATGGTTGGTTTTCTGCTGCATCACCATCGCACGCCGGGCAATGGTTGATCCATGGGCAATATCCTTGACTTTCAACTTCACCAGATCACATCCACGCAGTTTACTATCGATCGCTAGGTTAAACAGCGCAAGATCGCGTACCCGTTTTGATAGCTGTAGTCGTGTTCTTATTGCCCAGACCTCTTTGAGCTTCAGCGGTTTCTTTTGCCCAATGAGTTTTCCTTTATTCCAGGGTTCAGATTTCTGTGAAGTAATATGCGGTAGGTATAACATGACAGATTCCTCCTGTTGTAGAGTGAACCTTAAGTATTTGTCATGATTTTACAAAGGTCTGCTTTATATTCTACGTTCTTCTGGAGATTTTTAGCCAGAAGCGGACATTAAGATAAACATTCTTAACAAATGATTTGGCGTCATAATGGTTTATCCTTTGAGTCAACTGGTTGAGTTTGCATCGTTGTAAATGCACTTCTAAATTTTGGGACTTTCCAGTAAATAAAGGCTGTAAGCATTATCCATAGTATGGTTAAAAATAGTGAAATACCAATAGATACCCCGAATATAACAACAACATCATCACTGTATCGCGTAAGCACAATAGGCATTGCGAGTATCAATAAAATTAATACATATATCCGTGCTTCATAAGGAGTTTTCAACAAGTTACCTGCTAATGGAGCATCCTGAATATTTTCTCCGCATAGGGGGCATAAAAAACCAACATGATACCCTTGTTCGTATGCATCTATTCTATCCTTCAAGGGAAAGTCACTGTGGCAGTAGTAGCACCTATATTTCATTAAATATTCTTATCTCCACATCTCTAGTCTAAAGTCGACTAATAAACTATTTCATGTAAGCCTAAACCTGTTATTAAAGTCCTTCACTAAATTCATCTTTATTCCTTATCCTTGATGATATTTCTTTTTGAACTACCGTTTTAGGGTGTTCCCACTATCCACGTTTCTAGCCAATAGCAGTCATTACGTATGCAGTTGTGTCATGTATCTTATTGCCATCCATGCTGCAACTAACAGCAACCCTCCTACTATAAGCGCATAATTATGTGATCTATATTTTCTGCTTAGTTTTTTATATATGACCGCCTCAGATGGCTTCCTTGGATTTATTAATACTTCTATCTCTGTACCAGGAACCCATTTAGACCAAAACTTTTTATCCTCTGGTGTGGGAGTTCCCCATTCATCAACCTCTGGTACCCAAATATTCTCTAAGTTATTACTTACACTTGATGACTCATACTCTTTACCCTCATATACATATTTGTATGTAACTTCAGGGTAATAAAATTTTAATCGTGTATATTGCGACATAGATACATCCTTATATCTTTCAGATATTTCCTTTACTACCGCTTTTGAGTTTATCCATACACTCATCTCTCGATATCTTCGAAGCCTTGTGATGCCTATACTCATCAAAATAGCGGCTATGACTAATAATATTACGTCCATTCAGTACTCAGCTTATTTGCTTTTTCAACTTTATTAGCCAGTAGCTGACCATGGCATTAAATCGACTCTGACCTAATAATACTTATGTAATAAATATTTGAGTAGCGATTACTCTCCCTATTACAGCAACAAAAATAACGAATAGAATATATACACAGCATTTTATCATAAAGAGAAACCCACCTTTTGTACCTCTTTCTTTGAAGAAGAATACAGTAAGTAAAATCGGTGAGATAGGTGCTAAAACAAACATCAAGAAGATCCACCAAAAACTTAATATTTCTCCTTTTAATCGTTTCTCAATTGCACACCATAATATCGATGTTGTAGTAATAAGAGCAATAATAGTGTAGTTGAGGAAACCTACTAATTTAGGGTATGTATTTTCTTGACCATCAAATAAACCATAAATAAATGCAATGCAGATAACAAAAAAAGTGATCTTTATTCGCTCATCTAAGCCTTGTTCAATACTTATTGGATCAATGTAATGTGTCATATACTCTACTTGAGAATTGATAATCCTGTTTTTTTCATCTCCATAAATAAACAATAAACGTCTCTTTTAAGGTGGATTTAATTTGCCACGAAACTAGCCAGAAGGAGACATTCAACTCAAGGTGCTTCTACACAAAACTCAGGTAACTGCAAACAACACTCTGAACCTTTTATGCACTGAAAAACAGATGTTTGATTTTCATTTGTGATCATACCTATTCCAGCATTGTTAACAGTAAACGTTACAATATTTGCTTTTTTATCTCTTGCAACACCTTCTAAATAACAAGATGTATTGTATGAGAATGATACATTAGAGATTTTTGCAGCGTTGAAAAAGCTATTTATGTCTTTAACACTCCTTGGAAATTTACTGCATTTATCTGGCTCACCAACACCATTCCATTCAACAATATTAAAATCAGTGCCAGCGTATATACTCAGACTAATTGTATATAACAGAAGAACGAAAATTGCTTTCATTGGTATGTCCCTAGTGCTCTAGTCAATTTATCCTTTCCATATAGATACAATGATCGTCTCCTTAAGAGTTATTTCACCATCTCACACAACTAGCCAGAAGGAGACATTTACTCTTTCCATTTATGACCACAATTTCCACACTGATGATTATCCTTACTGATTTTGTAAATAACACTAAAAAAGCCAAAAGTAAGAAATAGCAATAGCTTTGAGAAGAATGATGCTGAGTTAACAAATTCTGTTGAGCCACATTTTGGACATGCATTAATCTCTATATCAGTAAACTCTTGATTTAATGTATTTTCAAAGTCTCCATTTAAATGCTCTTTAATGATCTTCCTTGCCTTATCTAAGTCTGTCTCGAAAACTTGAAGCTTAACCCCACCTAATGCTGTTGAAAGCATCCAATTTGCCCATATGTGATTTTCATGAGCAATATAGGCTTGTATTCCTTCTGCTTCAAGACGCCCTTTAGCAAGATGAGCATCCAAAGGGTCAGTAAATGATTCAACTGTTATTAATGTTGCCATTAACTACAAGCATTCCTTCCATTGAACTTCTGAGATAGGGTGATCTCTTTCATCCATAATTCTAACCAATAGCAGACCTAATAATGGTCTTTTTTAATTATCCGCCATCTGTATGACCACAGAATGCCTATCGAATCTATCATCCACACAAATGGAAGTATTGAAAACACATATATATAGATATCTTCATCGTTAATTGTGAACAAAAGCCCGTGTAAATATAACGCATATGCAATATACAGACCTAACAAGCATGCTAAAAAGAGTATGAAAATACTTTTTAATGTAGTTTTCTCATGGTTATGTTGACTAGGATACCAGAGCTTCTTGGATACACACTCGATCCCGTTGTAATTGCTGTGCATTTCATAAAACATCCATGAAATATATGCATAAGGTATAAATAATAAAATGATAATTTCATCTTCATATCCATCAAACCATATCGCCAGCAATTCCACTAAAACTACATAGATTCCGGTAATAATGACGTGAATATATGCCAGTAAATTTGTTTTCATTATTAATCCATATTAATAAAATCTAATCCATCCATTTTCTTTAGACAATTATTTTTATGTCCGTTTTAGGGTGGTTTGAGTCCTTCAACTTACATTCAACGTCTGCTTTTCAGATAACAAACGTAAGAAATTTCTTACTTATAACCATTTTCCTGATTCAGTTGTAAACCATCATACATTGATCTTCTGTTTGTGTAGTAAAAAGAGACCTTCGAGGTTTCTTAATTGAACTACTCCTGTTGGCCGAAAGTAACATTGGACATGACATTCTCGATGCTTAGACAAATACATCATGGCTTCAATTTCATGGTTGTGTGCTGTTCCATCAAGCTTAAACTATCATGCAAATGGATCAATCAATGCAGTTTGTGTTTTCGACAACAAACTCAGCCTGGATCCAGCAAACAAAATGCGTTCCTTGTCTAAAAACTCTTCTCTTAGCAAATCGAAAATACTCTGGTTATCCAGTATTGGTGTATGGAGTTGATGAGCATTAGATGACAAACCAGTTGTTTTCCAATCCCTTGCTATCATGTAGAGATCAAAAATCCGGCTGAAAGTGGGTTTTAATGCTTCAGCATTAGTACCTGATAAAGGAATCAATTCATATTTATTCTTCACCCTACTAACCTGCAACAGTTCCTCTTCTATTAGTCCAAATGTTTGGGCGATTTCTTCAACAACTTGGATGGTTTTGTGATTAGTGACATTCTGCATCAGTCATTTGACCAGTCGTGTGTGGTTATAAAATCATTATATATCATTTGGACTTAACCTTAGGATGAGAGTTCATACTTTCGGGTGTATGTCGTACACACAAATTTTTTCAGTGCTTCAATTATCTTATTGCTCCAAATGACAAAACATAATCATTTTGTCGGTAGGCAATAAAATTGTTAACAAACTTTCAACGATTACATACATGAAGTGATCTCAGTTCTTTGAGCGATTTAGCTCCTCTAACTCTTTTGGCTCATAGCCCTGATCAAGAGACGTCAGATAAACCATTGAAGCTAAATAAGTGATCCAAATCCCTATCCACCTCACACTTGCATAAGCTGAGGTTTGTTAGCAGGAAATGGAGACACATTATTCATAAAGGTTCTTACCGCTTCCATTAACCTTTTCATTGTTGGGTAACGATGATTGCGTGTCACTGTATCATGAAGTTTTTTCCATAACCGCTCTATGCGATTAACCCAGGGATGATAGACTGGCTGAAACAAGAGCTTAAACTTTCGATTATGTTCCAGGAACAACTTTGTCATTGCACTTTTGTGGATAACATAGTTGTCTGCAATCAGTGTAATGCTTTGGGCATTTCGATATCGTTTGCGTAGCTCTGCCAGCAAAGCGATAAAAATCTCTGAATTCTTCTTTTCCCATTCCACCCAGATAACCTTTCCTGTTTTTGCGTTTAATGCACCAGCAAGGTAGTGCTTTTGATTCTTTCCCGGTGTTGGTATGGCCATCTGCTTCCCTTTCTCCATCCAGGCATGGCCAATACGGGGATTCAGATCTATATCCACTTCGTCCACGTAGAAAACAGGATCCTCTGCTGTGGCATTTGCCAGTGCATCATCTATGGCCTTCATTTTCCGCTCTTTTTCTGGATCTCTTATGAACAGTGTGGGACGCGCACGGTTCCAGACAATCCCCAATTTGGGTAACAACCTGCGTATCGTCGAAGGATGGATAGATTTGTGAAAACGCTCTCGTAGTTGCTCTGCTAACATTTGAGAAGTCCAACGGGCACTTAAATAGCCCGTATCGTGAGGGGAGCTTGCTAACAGTATTAGCAATGCTTCACACAACTTTTCTGTAACCGTATATTTATGTCGACCAGGTGAATGAGGGAGAAGTCCTGCCTCACCTGAGCACTCATATCTTCGTTTCCATTTGCGGACACTTTTGCGAGTACTGAAAATGAGTTTTGCTGTTTGGCTAATTGATTTTCCTTGATTGAGCCAGAGTATAGCTGTTGCTCTGCGTCGATAATTACCATCCTGATGAGATTGGGTAATTTTCTTTAATCTTCTTCTGTTTGATCGAGGGATTTCCAGTACACTATAGTCCAACTTGAGCACCTTTCTGATTGGGTTTGTTGTGGTAAACGATCAGATCGTTGGAAGGTGCTTAAGTTCAATTAACTGGATACTATTTCGGAACTTTTATTTAGACACAAATGAGCTAATCGTTAGAGGATATTCCGTCATAAAAACCCACTATCATTCCCCTTCCTAAGTAATTTTCCTCAGGAATACACACTATGTTCGATCTTACTTAGCAAATTAACCACCTGTTCAGTACCAGCATAGGTATCCAACATGGTTATTGGTGCTTCACCACAATACCGAGCTGATGTTTGTAGCCAATCTTCAGCTAATTCTATCGATTCGAATACACCAGTTGCCATCAAGATTATTCTGGAGACTCTATAGAGGACATTAGATTGTGCTCTGGTTAGTCGTTTCTGCTCTTTTAACTTTAGCGTATACGTACGTTTTGAAATATCCATAAGACTGAGTAACGTAGAAAGCTCTATACCCCTACACACATGTAATAAATTTCCTACAGATTCAATAGGCATCCCAGTCCGTAATAGTGAGATAATTTTCTCAGACGACAAATAGGGATGATTCGACAACAAGAGTAGATTCATCACATCGGTGGGCGTGGGTTCAGAAGTATTAATGTTCATGCCCTATTATCCAATAACACTCAACATTTCTATATATTTCATACAGTTATGTCAATAATAAGATTTTTGCATCTTATGGGTTAAATTCGTAAGATATTTGCAGCTTATGCATGACATTGTTTGCAAATTATGCCCCATAAGATCATGTAAGTCGTTGGTTTTATTAAGGTGAAATTTGCAGCTTATGGGGTATCCCACAGAAATAAGAACCGAGCTTCACGAGAGTGTTACTCGGTTTTTTATTTTCTAACACATGGTATTTAGAAGGATATAAAATAGAATGAAGATTGCAGTTATAAGTGATTTACATATAGGAGATGGAGCTCGTTCTATTGACCTAATACCCAAATCATTAATAAAAGCTAATCATTCTGAAAATAATTTCATTAAACGATTTAGTGAGTTTGTAAAAAAAGAATCCATCACAGCAGATTATTTATTATTGCCAGGTGACATTACTAATTCAGGTACTGAAACTGAAGTTTTACATTCAGAAAAAGTATTACAAGAATTACAATCATCACTTGGAGGGGAAAACGTAAAAATAATTTACATTCCTGGTAATCATGATATTGACCGTTCATTAACAAAGTGTGATGACACGCCATCATTTGAGACAATAAAAAATAACACTTTTTTTTCATCCCTTAATAATGGGCTATCAAATAAAGTCTATCAAGAACCCTATTTCTACATATGGGAATATGATGATATTCATGTTCTTGGATTAAATACATCATGGAACATATCTAATAATGACAGGCCTAAGCATGGCTATTTCTGTCATGAATTTTCATTTGATTTAGAAAACCAACTACATATGTTAAGTAAATCTAGCCTTCCTAAAGTATGTGTATTTCACCATCATCCAATACTTTATGAAAATGCATGGCCTGGAAGCGACTTTAGTACTCTACAAAACGCTGATGCATTGATGAATATTCTAAGAAAGAATAAATTTGACCTTATAATTCATGGTCACAGACATGCATCTCATTTTCAAATTGATTTTACTGACTTAATCCACCCAATTGTAATTGTCGGAGCAGGTAGCTTTTCAAAGACATTAGATATGCACTCTGCTGAACATTCTGGAAATCAATTTCACCTGATAGAGATTGGTGAAAGAAATGACGAAGGACATTTACAGGGAATACTTAAATCATGGAAATATTCTTATACATGGGGATGGCAAAAGAATAATCATGAGAAAAAAGTAAACCATGAGATGAAATTTGGTTCATGTTTACGAAAGGCAGAAATCATAGAAAAGATAGAATCTTATATTGAAAACATCCCCATAAAAGAAAACATCATATCTTGGAACGAAATATGTAATGCTGAACCGTCTCTTAAAAATATCAATAACTCAGTTTTAAATGAATCACTAACATCAATTAAAGATAAAACTGGATTTGAAGAAATGACCGCTACAAATAAAGAGCTCTACTTAATTAAAAAGAGGTTGTAATGGAAAGAATTATTAATAACCCCTTTGACAAAGACAATGCAAAAAATATGAGTGTTGACGATATTGTTGATACATTTGTCGCTACACCTGAATACTGGCAACTGTTAGATAAAAAAAATCATGTTGTTATTGGCTCTCGTGGCTCAGGAAAAACTGTTTTGGCAAAAATGCTATCACATCAACATATGTCAAAATACAAGCACAAGGATGCAAAAACAATTATACGTAACAAGGATTTTATAGGAATTTACCTACCAACAAATGTTGAATGGGTAGGTTCATTAAACAATAAAAAATGGAAAGATACTGAAACAGAAAAGATCTTTTTTCAATGGAGAATGAATGTTGCAGTATGTGAGGCTCTTTTATCCTCTTTAGAAAGCTGCTTATCTGAATATATAAACGATGATAAGCAAAGAGCATTAATTGAATTTACATTAGCTAATGAAATTGGAAATGCTTGGTTTAATAATTCTAACTTAACAGATATTAATAAGTTAAGAGCTCAAATTGAACATACAGAAAGACAAACTGAGGTATTTATATCAACCTCATTAGTAAACACATGCGAGATAAACCTTACAAATTTATCTGAACCTATATTTTCAGGGAATCTTTTTACTCCTTTAAAATGGGCAATAACGATCATTGAAAGGCACCTTGAGTTTTCTAATGATTGTGTTTGGGCAGTATGTATAGATGAGGCGGAATTTCTTGAAAAGAAGTATCAAAAAATAATCAATACTCATATGAGGGCGCATACTGGAAAACCCCAGATCATTTATAAAATGATAACAATGCCCTTTAAACACTACACGTTAGAAACTGAAGTTGCAGCAGGATTAAATCTAGGTGATGACTTTGAGTATATATACATTGATCATGATCCAGCAAAAAAGAAACAAGGTTACTATTTTGCAATCTCATTAATAAATAAAAGACTATCTGGGACAGTATTAAAAAATTATTCACTAACAGATATTTTCGGAAAATCACTAGTAATTGATTATAAATTCACAGATTGGTCACAAGACGGAGATGCATTTAATTTATTACTAAAATATGCCAATGATAAAACAAAAGAAAGAGCATATAAGCTTCTAGATGATAATAAATCTTTTAGAGATCAAATAGGTAGAAAAATATTACCTGCTTTACTTTTACGAGAGTACTCAACAAACAAAAGTGGTGCCAGGAAATCAGGAGTGTACTCAGGCGCATCTATGATTATTCGATGTGGCGATGGAAATCCTCGAAGATTGATCAGAATTATTAATAGATTTATTCGTATATACAACCATGGAAATTCTTTAAAAAAATTCAACCTACCTATTTCTGTAAAACAGCAAGAATCAGTATTAAGGGAATATTCTAAAAGCCAATTAAACCGTGTAATGGCTGAACAAGATGTTGGCCCTGATCTATACGAATTTTTAAATCTTGTAGGAAATTACATGTCAATTAGATTGAATAAACATGCTCTATCTACTGAACAGATAACATCAATAAATGTTGATTCAGATCGCATCCCAGAAAAATATATGAATGCAATTAAAGCAGCTGTAGGAATTGGATTACTATTCCCTAATAGAAGCTTATATAACTATGATCATGTACCTGATGGCAGGGGGACTTACCATCTTGCATACGTATTAGCGCCGCATTTTAAACTATTGCCACGAAGAGGGCGTTCAAAGTCTGTATTAAATATCCTTAAAAATCAATAACTATGGTTACTGTGATGGAAAAGAAAATCGTAAATATGAAGGATAAGTCTTTAGACGATATTGATATTAGCAAAGTCGATCTATTAATAGCAGCTAGTGGTTATGAAGAAAGATGTGTACATATACCATCAATTTTACATTCCAAAGGACTAAATAAAGCAATAGTTTTTGGGTTCAATGATACAAACCATACAAAGGCAAGAAAACAATCTGACAATTTTTTTGAAGAAACATATAAGTCATCTCCTATTCTCTTAGATGAGGATGACTATTTAGGAATATATAAAACGCTAAATGAGGCTTTAAAAAATAAAGATAACATTACTCTTATTGTTGACTATACATCAATGTCACGTATTTGGTATGCAGCTATACTTAACTGGTCACGTTTTAACGAAGACATAAAAAAAATATGTATATATTTTGTATATGCTGTTGGCACATACAGTAAAACAAAGAAAGAAATGGTCATCTCTAGTATCGATGTTGTCCCTGGTTATGAGGGTTATGGATTTAAAACAAAAAAGAATTTAGCTGTTTTTGGTTTAGGATTTGAAGGTAATGCTGCTTTATGTATGTTAGAGAACCTAGAACCTGACATTACTTTTTGTTATTACGCAGATCCTGCAGCAAGTAAAAAAGTATTAGATAAAATGTATGATGAAAATAAAGAATTAATTTCGGTCTCTGATCAAACAGTTAAATTGCCAATACATAGTATAGAACACACATATAGAGGTCTCTACGAATTAATTTCACCGTGTTTAAGTAAGTTTCGTATTACTTTCATCCCTATGGGTCCTAAACCACATATTTTATCCACCTTCATACTTGGTATAACACAAAAAAATGTTATCTGTATGCGTGTAAGTGGACGAGCAGGAAGGAGACAGTCAGTTACTGCGTCTGGTGAACTCGTATGTACACAAGTTACTTTTCAATAATTAACAACAAACAAACTGAATCTTAATCAGAAAGATTAATAATTTTTTAGAGTAAGGAAGTTTGAACCAAATTACGAAGGATTCTCAATTTGTAGATTGTCAACAATCAAAATATTTAATGAATTCATCCTAAAAAAATCAAGGGGGTCAGCCAACTTTATTTTACAAGTATTAAGGTCACTAAGCTTTAATGATACTCTGACTTAATACCCCCTTTTCACTTAATGAACACCACTCATCGTTCCTTCGTACCTATACGATCACGATATTAGAACATCCATGTTAGTTGTATTTAGAGGGATTAGACCGAAGTGGCGAGACATGGAGCTGAATATTGTCAGCTTGGACATAAAGGGTCGTGAATGGCCTTTGCCTTGTTTCTTTTGGACAAGCAAGAGAAATGAGGAAGTCCTAATCATTACTTTTCAAAAATGTTATCGCGATGATATGCAAGAAAATCAACGTCTGGTTGGAACTTTTCAGGTAGGTTAATCATCTTTCCATCATAATGACTTATAGAACTGTTGAAGTATTTATCTTTTGCAAGATACTTCTTTGAAACATGAACTGTCATATCGTCGTTAATTGTAATAATACCAAGGTCAAAAGCTTTATCGTGCAACATAGAAAGCAATAGCCCATTTCTTGGATTCAATCGATTCGACTCATCATGTCGCCACGGAACAATATGACTTGCAACTAACAATCTTGTTTCAGATAGACCTGTTATGCAGCATTTACTGTTATATGCACTAAGTACAGCAGTGCGAAAAAATGACTGCCCCACCCTTGCTGTTGTCTGGATTAACTTATCTTTTCCAGTGTAATCAAAAGACTCAATATCTCTGGAATAAGTCTTATTTGTTATCAAACCCTCGATAGTTCTCTCTGACTCTAGAACAAAATTCTCCCAATCATTTTCCATTTCATCCCACATTTCTCGATCTGCTTTCGACGCACTTTTTAAACCTTTTCGTCCAGTTGATGTTATTGCTGGATCAAGACTTGCGATGTTTGAAAGTTTCATCGCCAGAGCAGATGGTGTTCTTCCTATTTTTTCAGCGAATTCTATGATTTCTGGATTGCGTGAGTGTAATTTACCAAATGGAGTTTTACAGTAGAGATAAAAAGCAACTAACAGTTGTTGCCTTGTCCATTTTTTTCTATCTGCTGACATGATGTTTACCTTTTAAAGAATCCATTTGTATATCTAGTATCATATTATGTTTCATCACCAGCACAACAACATCACCTAAATAATCTAGAAGCTTGCTCCGTAATAGCCTGGTCGTCTGCGCCATAATAACCTGGTGGATTATTCCGTAATAACCTGGTAACTTAACCCGCAATAACCTGGTTACTTAACAAAGGCTTTGTTATGGCAAAAACAATCCATGAACAGATCGCAGAAGCACTTGATGATGTTAGTAAGAGTTCTGTGGGTAATATTGTCCATTCAAAGAATATTAACCCTAGACAACAGGCGCTTTTGGTAAAAAATGGCTTTCTAAAGAGGATTATTAAAGGCTGGTACCTGTTAGATGCTGACTTGTCTGCACAAAATACAGGTGAGTCTGCCCTTTGGTATGAGTCCTTATGGTCTTTTATTGCTCAATATTTGACCAATCGGTTTGAGGATAATTACTGGCTCAGTCCCGAAGCATCACTGGATATTCACACACACACAAACTCAATCCCTGCACAGATTGTTGTCTTTGTTAAGGATGGGACTGAGGATATTACACAGCTCCCCAATAGTATGAGCATTATAGTAACCCGTAGCAAAGAAAAGCCTGAGGGGTTGGTAAAATATCAGGATATCAATGTTTTCTCTCTTGAAGCTGCTCTGGCTAAATCAGTGCCTGCAGCATACAGGACAAACCCGGTAAGTATGCAGGTTGCATTAAGAAGTGCTGATCCGGATAAACTAACAGAGGCCCTGGTAATCCTGAAAAATGCATCCTCTGCTGGCCGGATAATAGGTGGCTATGATGCGATAGGAATGCGCGCTGAAAGTAAAAAGTTAGAAACTGTTATGCAGGGGATTTTTGGAAAAGTAAATATTGTAGATCCCTTTGATATTGAACCGATTATTTTAGGCAAAGGAGCTAAAGCAGCGCCATCAGCGATCAGAATCAGAATTATGTGGGAAGCCATGCGTGAAGATGTGATTAAAGGATTCTCTGGTTTTGAAACAAAAGCAGATTTTTTCTCACAGCCACTAGATGAAACATTAAAAAGAGTTAATGAGCTGTATGTAAACGATGCATACAACTCTCTTTCAATTGAAGGGTACGTGGTTACACCAGAGTTAATAAAAAAAGTCAGCAGTGGTGATTGGTCACCTGAAACTGTTGAAAGAGATAACGAAACAAAAAATGCACTGGCTGCACGAGGCTATTTCGACGCATTTAATAATGTTAAAAAATCATTAGAAGAGGCATTTAACAAGGAAGATCTGGAATACCTGGTCGATGTGGGTATAACTCAGTGGCAAACAGCACTGTTTAAGCCTTGTGTGACAGCGAGTTTAATCAGAAATGTTGAACTGGCTGGATTCAGGAAAGGACCGATTATCATCAGGGGTTCAATGCATGTACCTCCGGCCAGTGAGCAGTTAATGGACTGCATGACGGCTTTAAAAGAGTGTATTGCGAAGGAAGAGTCATTTGCTGTGAAAACAATTTTAGGACATTTATTCCTTGGTTATATTCATCCATTTTTTGATGGCAACGGACGAACTGCCCGGTTTTTAATGAACTTCCTGTTTGTTGTGGGTGGTTATGAATGGGTCATAATTAAACAGGAGTCCAGAGCAGAATATATGGCCGCACTGGAAGCTGCATCTGTAGATAAAAATATTAAACCTTTTGTTGAATTTATTTTAAGTACGATCAAAGCAGATAGACCATAGTAAAAGGCAATTATTCATGTTTTCTGGTACCTGTTAACTACTGCCTCTTTAATTCTATTAATCACTTCCCTCGATCTTCGTTCAGTATTCGTTCAGGCGTGTTTCACTAAAGTATCTCCAACATCGATTACAGGAGATATGAGCCATGCGCCAGAAATTATTAATGATTGTCACAGCACTGGTTGTGATAAGTACCTTGAGTGGTTGTGAGCCATACTACTATCAGGATGAGACTTATGATTTAAGTTCAGTTCGCAAGATGGGGGCAGGTGAGTGGTATCACTTTAATCTAAAAGGGAGTGATTCCAACGGTGATCGATGGAGTGGCTCCATTTCAAAAAGTGGCCTTTCACCGCACTGGCTGGACAATGTTTGGGTAACTCCGGTTGAGACGGAGCTTTACCTCGAACACTACCTGACAGGCGGCGTTATTTCTCGCTCATCAACGGTATATATGGATAGATGGGGTAGAGAGGTGAAAATGGAGATGGATAATGGTGTGGTCTGTTATCCACAGTCAACCAGCTCTATTCCCCAATATGCATATACTGGTGATTATGGGGATCTGGGAACCATGAGCTGTTCTGATGGTACGGATCTTACCGGTGTCTGGGATCTTTATGACGACACCGCGGTAAACGCTGACTTTGTAACACTCAATACCGTTTGGTACGGAGATAGTGTTGAGTCGGTTAGCCGGAATACCCAAACATTGACTCATGATGGTGAAATTATCTCTATCAATATATCGTTTTATCTTTATGAATATGATGTAACGATTTGGTTATCCTCTTAAGGAATATCAGACTAACTTAGATATTTCTGTAACACAGGGAAGTGGCTCTTTATCCGGGACTCTATGCAGCTTTAGCGGGGCCTGTTGACCTTTTAGATTCACCAATATTGATACTCTCTCTTCATGACCTGCTGCAACTACGTTTTTGTTCGTCATTATGAATAGTCCTTTACCACGTAAAAACTGTGACTTGAAACAATCCCGTAATCCCAAAACCCTGGATTGCCACGACGCTATCGCGCCTCGCAATGACAGGGGCTATTAGTAATCTTTTCGTCTTTCATTCAGTTTTCGTTCAGCCGACCCTCGTTAATGTAATGCCATCAGGATTTACCTGATTGTTAAACCAGATAGGAGAAGAACCATGAAACTGACTATTAAACAAATCGTTATTTCAACACTGCTAATCGCATCCTTTGCTGCAGCGCCGTTAACCTCTCAGGCCGATGAACAGGGTCGTAATCATCGCGACCAGCGTAGTGAGCATTCACAATCAAGGGACATTAAAAAAGAACATCGCCAAAACAGACGCGACTCTAAAAGAAACGAACAGCTTACTGAACGAAAAGAGCATTTAAGAGAAATAAAGCAGGAGCGTCGTGATTTACGCCGGGAGGCCAAACGAGAGCATCGCCAGGAGGTTCGCCACCTGGATAAAAAAATTAAACGCGCTGAAAGACGACTGACAAATCAACATGTAAAGACAAACCGCCTACATACCCATCGTTACGGAAACAGACACAGTCATCATAGCCATAATCATAACCATCTGGCATTTCTGTTAGGCATGCATCTAAAAGGGGTTGATCTCTATTTGAGGCACTAGTAGTTTGTTCTCAAGAAATTAACCCGTGTATTGATATGCAAACGATTAAAAAATTTATCACCTTAACGGCTCTGGTTTTACTCTCAGTGATCTCTATCGAGAGTTATGCCGGGGCTGTTAATCGTGATCAGGCGGTAAAAGTTGCTCTGAATTACTTTCCCGGAAAGGTTATGGCGGTTAAACCTGACAGGGATGAAAACGGCAATCGTTACAAGGTTAAGATATTAAGTCCTGAGGGACGGGTCAGAACCATCATCATTGATGCCAGCAGTGGTCAGATCGTTAATAGAAGATAAACACTATGCGATTACTGGTTATTGAAGATGAAGCAGAGCTGCGCACTAACCTTGCAAACAGATTGATAGCCGAGGGTTATCAGGTTGATCAAAGTGGTGATGGGGATGATGGCCTGTTCCAGCTTCAGGAATATCCATTTGATGCCGCGATTATCGACATTGGTCTTCCCGGCCTGTCTGGAATCGAGATCATTGAATCCATGCGTAAAGATGGCAACACCATCCCTATTTTGATCCTTACTGCAAGAAGCCGCTGGCAGGAGAAGGTAGAGGGGCTCGATGCCGGTGCGGATGACTATCTGGTAAAACCCTTTCAAATGGAAGAGTTACTTGCCAGAGTCAAGGCATTGTTGAGGCGAGCCAATGAAAGTGCCAACGGTTTGATTGAGTGTGGACCCTTGTCGATAGAAACCTCTAAAAAGCAGGCAACGATTAACCATACTCAGTTAAACCTGACAGATTTTGAATACCGTCTACTTGAGTATTTAGTGCTTAACAAAAACAAGGTTAGCTCAAAATCATTACTGGCAGATTATCTCTATCCCCATGAGGATGATCGCGACAGCAACGTGATTGAGGTTATGATTGGCAGGCTGCGTAAAAAGCTTGACCCGGATGGCTCCCTAAAACCAATTGAAACCCTGCGCCAGCGTGGATATAGAATTACCCTATGCGATTAAACATAAACTCTCTCAACAATCGCATTATCATAAGTGCGGCAATCGTTATGCCGCTGTTTATCTTATTAACAACCTACATTCTTAACAGGGCATACCAGCAGAGCCAACAGGTCGATATTGAGCACACATTAACAACCCAGCTGTATACACTGATAGCAGCAGCTGAACCAGGCGATCATGGATTAGAACTTCCCACTAACGAGCTTGATATTCTCTTCGGTCTACCCAGCTCAGGGGTCTATGCACAGATCAGTGAGAAAAGTGGAAAGTTGATCTGGAAATCAAGCTCCATTATTAACACCGCGCTACCAAAGTTAAACCTGCTACAACCGGGTGAGAAAAAGGTAACCATCAATAACCTGAGCAAAAACGAGTACATTACCCTAAGCCATGGACTCGGCTGGGACTCTGACAAAGGTGAAAGGCTCTATACATTTCACGTCACACATAACATGTCCCCTTATATACAGGCGCAGCAACAGTACCAGAGCACCTTATGGACATGGTTAAGTATCATGTCTGTATTGTTAATGGTAACGCTGGTAATAATATTACGCTGGGGACTTAGCCCACTGCGCAAGATCAGTGATGAAATCAAACAGATTGAAAGTGGTGAAAAAAATCGTATCGATGGAACATTTCCGGATGAGTTGCAACACCTGAGCAACAATATTAATACCCTGTTAGAGAATGAAAACCGCCAAAAGCAACGCTACCGTGATGCGTTAGGCGATCTGGCACATAGCCTGAAAACACCACTGGCGGTGATGAAAAGTCATAGCAGTGAAGTCAAATCAGACCAACAGCAAAAAATATCCGAACAGATCAACCAGATTGATACCATTATCGAATATCAACTTAATCGCGCCGCCACCGCCGGACGTGGCAGCACTATTAATAGAGTCGTTATCAAACCCGTAACAGAAAAAATTATTAACGCACTTAATAAGGTCTACCACGACAAGAATCTGACAATAGTGTTGGCAGTTAATGACAATACCCGGTTTCAGGGAGACGAGGGCGATTTAATGGAGCTGTTAGGTAATCTGCTTGATAATGCATGCAAGTGGGCAAAATCAACTATAACTGTCAATATTGAACAGACAGCTAATATGCTCACGCTATCCGTTAGCGATGATGGACATGGGATAGATCCGGTTCTTGCACAAAAGATCGTTCAACGCGGACAACGACTCGATACATCCGTACCAGGACATGGCATTGGACTATCTATCGTCAACACCATTGTAGAAAGCTATAACGGTACCGTTTCGATCAGCCGTAGTGAAATGAATGGAGCCTTGATTCAGGTACGCTTGCCGGTTTAACCCTAATCAATTTGTGACTAATCGCCACAGTTCATTGCGAAGCGCATTGCACCGAAAAAATTAACCGTTGCAGCAGGTCAAGACAAGAGGTGAAGCTTACAGTCTCTTATTTATGGCAGATATAAACTAAAACCAACTATCTCTCGTTTCGATATGCATCCACCTGCTTCATATCAAACTCCGCTTGATCCAGCGCTATTCCCATCTCTTCCATTTTGGTTTCATGTTCTCGCATGCGAAAGCTCAACTCAGACAACTCATGCAGATTGTTGTCCAGTTTATACATCTGCTCTTGTGCCAGATGATAAAAACGCATGATTTTGATGGCTTCGATATCGCCTTGATCCACAGCCTTTTCAAGCAGTCTTATCGCGTTATATATGTACATAACATGGCGTTTTAATCGCCATCCATACATCGCTTCTTTCATCCAGGGGGCATTTTTATAGAAGGTATTAACTATCCAGAATGTAATCAACAACCCGACAAAAGCACCCATAAAATTGAGCGTCATGTGGCTATCTGTGTATTCCCCTAATAGAGTAACCGCAAGCCTTGCGGTACTAATACCAATCACAAGAAATATTGCCACAATGATCATGGTCGATTTACGGGTCTTTGCTCGATAATAAACCGGATCAATCTCTTCAATTTTAAACATATTGTTTCCAGGGTTGAAAAAAATAATGGTAAAAAAAAACTACATCACAGATTATTAAATAACAGTTGTGAAGCTACCTTTAACAAATTGTGATTATCATAACCGGATTCAAGGATTCCAGTATTAAACCTGTTCTGTGATCATTAGGATCACATGATCATTTTCATGATTATGAACTAACCTTTTTACCCATTCGCCATTCAAATTTCCGGCCGGTTTTGTAAATCATCTTTGCCGGATATTTTACCCGCTTACTGATTGAGCAGATTATTTAGCTCAGCCGATGTGTCACTCAAGATAGATTTGATTTGAGAGACTGCTGCCGGTGTAACTAAACCTGCCTGTAATGTATTAAATTGGGCCGCCAGCCGATCCATGTAGGGGAATACCTTTACCTTTAAAGAATCTTGTGCAAATAAATCTTGCGCGTAACTCAAAAGCCGGGCTTTAAGCTTAGCTAAACTCGCTGGATCATTATACAGCACTGCGGCAACCTTACCCTTATGATATATACCTAGTCCCGAATCCTTCAAGATTTGATCGTTACCCCACATCGCAAACTTCAGGTTGACTCTGTTCTCCTGCTGGTTGATGGGGATAGTCAGATCAAGATCGTTGTAAACATAGGTATTATTCGTGTTGCTGGTATATCCATCACCCTCACGCTGCAGGATCTCCATTGCCCAGAATCGGGTGAACTGCTCAAGGTCAACTAGTTGCCCTAGCGCACCAATATCACCCATGGCCAACACTGCGATTACCCGTTCAAGATCTCTACGACTTGAATCTGATGAATACCCCTTGAAACCAAAAAAGTCAGTATCGGTCGTTGGTACAAGATCCTGCCCGGCAATCAATTCGTATAGATTTCCTTTGGTGTTACCATCAAAATTGCGCTTTACGTAAGGTTTCTTGAAAGCTTCAAGATTAATAAACACGCTATTTCCAACCGGCTGACCATTTACCATCACCTTGGCAACGTTACATAAAGGATGTGGTAATCCTGCAAGAGCATTTATGAAGTAGCCCGAACATTGGCGAATGTAATCGCCATCCTGTTGTGAATTGTTAAAGATCAGATTATCTACACCAATTGCCTTTTTAGCCGCTTTACTAGCATCACCTTTCATTTTGATCTTCAGTGAGGGCTTCGTAGTGCTAAACGATCCACAGAAGGATTTTTTGCGGATCTCGATATTGGATACAGTTAGTGTTTGGGTTGGTGCCTGGGTACCGCTAATGGTCATTGACTGGGCAGTGCGCCATTGGTAGCGCGGACCTTCTTTCTCTTCATCATAGTTGAAGTTACAAACTCCACCTTTTGGTTGATCTGCAAGCAATCCATTCCATTGCTGCGGATCCATGGTGATATTCACAGTCACCAGATTATCTATAAAGTAAAAAGCTCTTTCTCTCTCCTGCTTACTGGCTTCGCATACTGGTACGGTTAGAATGCTGACAACCCATACCACCGAACATGCTTTAAGTAACTTTTGGAATTTCATATTCCCCTCCCTTGTTTGATTTATCCCATCAACGATTTAATTTATATTTGATAGTACATTTGTATGTTATTGATTTAAGTCAAAAACCAGAATAACGTTTATCATTAACATCACGCAAACTCAATCTGTTGTGATTTGATGTACCATTACCCAACTCTTTCACACAACTGTTTTCTCATGGATTCAAAGATACGTAATATCATTCTAAAAGCCACCCAGGCGGATGATCTGTTTGCCGGTGGCACGATTCAATCACTGTGGAGTGGCTATGGCAGTATCGACCGTTATGGTCTGATTGGCTCACAATTCAATACGGTGGTGGTGAAGCATGTACGCCTGCCGGATCAGGGTCGTCATCCTCGTGGCTGGAATACCGACCTCTCCCACCAGCGCAAGCTCCACTCCTATCAAGTGGAAACCACCTGGTATGAGCACTGGGCAACACAGTGTGATGAGCAGTGCCGCGTTCCCCACTGTCTTGCACTGGAACATCATGAGAACGAGGTTTTGATGGTACTGGAGGATCTGGATAGTAGCGGTTATCCCCTGCGTAAAAATCATTTGAATGATTCTGAAATATCCGCCTGTTTAAGCTGGCTTGCTCATTTTCATGCACGGTTTATGGGTAAGAAGCCGGATGGCTTGTGGCAGGTTGGCACCTACTGGCATCTGGCTACCCGTCCGGATGAACTGGCGATTATGGAAGATGGTGAGCTAAAACAGGCTGCAACCATTTTGGATGACACTTTAAACAATGCTCCTTTTCAAACCCTTGTTCACGGCGATGCCAAGCTTGCCAACTTCTGCTTTACAAAAGATGGCGCCCGTGTGGCAGCGGTTGATTTTCAGTATGTGGGGGGTGGTTGTGGGATGAAGGATGTTGCCTATTTTATCGGCAGTTGCCTTAATGAACATGAATGCGAACAGCGAGATAGCGCACTGCTTGATACCTACTTTAAAGCACTGAAAAGTGCGCTGGCACACTACCAGCCAACTATTGATGCGGCAGTGGTCGAGAGTGTATGGCGACCATTGTATAGCGTGGCATGGACTGACTTTTATCGCTTTTTGCAGGGCTGGAGTCCGGGACACTGGAAGATCCACAGTTACAGTGAACGCCTGGCTCATGAGGTGGTCACGCAATTAGGTGTGAACAAATAATGGATCTTGATGCATTATGCCAACTTGCAATGGAAGCAGCAAAAAGTGCAGGCAGGCTTATTACTACCTACCGTAATACTGACTTTACAATCAGGCATAAGGATGTGGGTAACAGCGAAGCTTCGCAGGTGGTTACCGAGGTAGATCACAAGGCACAGGCAGCCATTATCGGGATACTCCAGTCCAGTTGTGATCAATATAATCTTGCCTTGTTGGCAGAAGAGTCTACGGATAACGGACAACGTCAACACAAACCGGCCTTCTTGTGTGTTGATCCTATGGATGGCACTCTCTCCTTTGTAAATAATACCCATGGCTATGCGGTCTCGATTGCACTGGTGGCACAAACTGGCAAGCCACTGCTTGGAGTAGTCTATGACCCGGTGGAGGATCATCTTTATCATGCTATTGACGGTTTGGGTGCGTATAAAAATGGAGAACCGCTACACATCCAGACAATGAATCCTGAACAGGCGCTTATCCTGCAGGTTGACCCTGGATTTAAACAACACCCCTGGTTCGAGATCACCCAACAGGGGCTGGAACAGATAGCACAACAACTCGGTATCAATGGTGCCAGGATCCAATATAAGGCGGGTGCAGTCATGAATGCCTGTTATGTGCTGGAAACTGCAAACAGCTGTTATTTTAAATACCCACGATCCGGGAATAGCGGCGGCAGCCTGTGGGATTATGCGGCAACTGCTTGCCTGTTTAAGGAGGCAGGGGCAATCGCCTGTGATATTTATGGTATGCCTATGGAGTTAAATCGCAAGGGAAATACCTTCATGAATCATCGTGGAATTTTGTATGCGAGCAACCCGCAATTGGCAACGGCGATTGTTGCTCTTCACCAGAGGCTTCAGCGGAACATGGGCTGAAGTTGATTTACCCGGTCACATTTAATCGGTGATCTTCTCTAGCGGGATATCCGCTGGTAATGCCTCGATCACATTTTTCATCTCAGGCTCTGACACAGGCAGGTAGTAGAAGGTTTCACCCTGTTGCTGCATTTGCTCAAGATTGACAACCGAGCCGGGGGTGAGATCACTACCATCACCCAAATCACCTTTTACTGCATAAACCACCCAGCGAGGCCCTTCCAGAGAGAGCACCATGTAGGAAGCATCCGCCACACCAAGAATGGTATGTGCTGCCAACTGTGACGACGCGGTATAGCCAAGCACAATGCCTGATGTCAGCTCATAACCTACCGGAACAATAATCGCTTTGGCTAGTTCATAAGCCCCCAGACCCGCCCCTGCGACAACAGAGCCGGCAGTACCGACTGCAGCAGTTCCACCGCCAAGCACTACACCAAAGAGCTGAGTGCTGGCACCAACAGCTTCACCTGCTACAAACAGTGTGCCACCGGCAGCAATCTTGCCGACATCGGTTACTACACCGACGCTTGCACCAACGGCAGTACCTGTTACTGCAACCCCGGCTGAAGCAATGGGTACACCTACATATTGCTCTGACAGGCAAATCAGCTGCATGTTCATGTGGTGGATATTCTAAAGAGTGGATTTACTGCAGATCTTGTCAGTCTCACAAGTACATCCCATGCTGATACCGGATTACTCTTTAACCAGCCAACCCCCAACCGATTGCACTGGTGCCAGAGAGTCTGACTGACTCACCCAGGCAACAAGCGCAAGTCGTGGCACATTAAAATGTTCGATCTCTGGTAATTCCATCTTCCATGCACCACGGGTTGAACTCTGCCTGATATGTTTAAGCACCACAAAATCCTGCGCCAGAGTGTTTCCCTGATTTTCGCCAGCGGTAATTTCTGACGTCATCCCGACACCTACGATTGCTACATTGAGTTCCCAGCGACTTTTTTGTATTTGTTGCGGCTCAAACTGTGCTTGCAGCTGCTTGTTATTGAGGTCGACTTTTAAAACACCAACATCCTGATAAAACTCCGGTAGTTTCCTTTTACCAAACCAGTTACGCCATTCCTGTCCATTAACCACGAATCCCGGGGTATAAACAGATCGTATTCCTTTTTCCTGATAATAACGTCGCTGGCGTTTTGAAAACTCAGGCTGAGCGTACTGATCGTTCCAGCCGATGTAATCCCAGTAATCAACATGAAAAGCAATAGGTATCAGCTGCGTCCAAAGACGTGGATCATTTTGAAGATCGCCCAGCCAACGTTCAGCAGGGGGACAGCTGCTACAGCCCTGTGAAGTAAATAACTCTATGAGTGTATTTTGCTGCTTGCCACTATGTAGTTGCAGGATTTCGGCCGATACGGTTTTCACTTGAAATGTAAATACCACTATAGCTGTAATAAGTAGTGTTCTTAACAGGGGCATAAGATGTCTCCATCAGATAATCGATTTGATACAGTATTCTCATTAATCCAAAACTAATTATCACAAAACAGTAACAGCTTTATAACAATTATTAGCAAAAGCTATTGCTTATAAATCTCGGCATTTGGTGAAAATGCCAACCATGCAAAGGCAAAGTGACTACCTTCTCCAATAGATTTAAGTTGCTTGTCTTTATATACACCTTTATAGGCTTTTCCCAAAATAGACCAGGCACTATTCGTTTGTTCATCCATAATCGTTTGGTCTTTTTTAACAAATGTCAGGGTTTTACCATCTACTCTTCTATCAAATGCGGTTACAGCTGCAATTAGGCGCGATTGACTGATCTTCTTTTCGTCCAGCGGTGAACGCACACCTTCTTTACTAAACACTACTAGTGGTAGTGATTCCAGGGTGTCATTAACAACGCCTTGTTCTCTAACCAGTTTAAATGGATACAGTTTTAATTTGTCCTGATTACGCACACCTAATAAACGCTCCATGGGTAATAAACGGCTATCTTGCTGTACAGGGAAATAGGGAGTACTGCTCATATCATCATATCCCTGATACGGATTATTTCCGTAGGATCTGACATAGCCTGTTTTACGCGACAAAACCTCACCTTGTGGATACTGCTTTTTAAAATCGGCATAGGAGACAATATGTGCCGGGATCTCCTGGAGGGTTTGTCCTGTATAGTGACCCACAATACCTGTCCCTGTAAATTGTTGCCACCAACTCTCACTCTGGCGGTCATACATCACCAGATCACTATTACGTAACTTTCCGGTTGTACCAAAATCGAGCACTTTACCATTTAACCTGCGATTAAAAACCATTGCTGCATTACATAGAGGACAGAAAGTCACCGCAACCGGTCTACCGTCTATTTGATCATTTACAATTTCATGATACATCAGGATCTGAATGGGGTAGGCGCGCTGTCCATATTCTGCAACGATGACAGGCTCGTCATCATTTAACCAGTGATTTGCTTCCTGTGAAGAAACAAATATGGGTTTATCAATCGCTGGAATACCATCTTTAGGTGGACCACCCGAAAATATCTCACTCAACTCAATACTACGTTTACTAAAATCAGTTACAGGCCATTCTTCACTATATGGCAACTCTTTTGAATTAAGCACGCCGGTGTAATACATCAATCCATATACGATGAGAATAACAACAAGGCTGCGAACTACCTTTACCGGCAAGGATGCTTTTATGGATAAATTTGACATTGAGCCTCCATGATACTGTTATATTCCAGCTCGGCTTGTGCATAGCTGAGAATTCATCACATAGGATTCTGACAATACCCTTGGTAATAAGTTTGATTAAGTCTTGATATTGGTTAACTCAAATGCGTAGATATTTTGCGTAATACCTCTAAACCCGTTTTCAGCTCTGATGCTGTAAGAGGCGATGAACACTGTTCTGCCCAGGGCTTCTGCTTATTATGCGGCTTATGATGGATCTCTATGGCCATGGTTGTTATCTCACAGTTTGTTATCAAAGATCGTCTGTTTTACAGAATGTGGTTTGAGAAGCGCCAGCAAACGGTTCTGGATACAACGACTGAGGTTTTGTTAACATCCATGGAAAAGTAAACCTGTATAAAGGAGGATAGCGATGTCACAACGCTTTAGTAATTTTTATGTAATGACCGGGAAGTTTGCAGATATGGCTGAGTTTACAAGTAAACTAAAAAAAGTCGTACAACGTGGTAACTGTATCATTCAGCTACGCCAGAAAGGTGATAATGCTGAGTATCAGGAGCTGGTAAAAATAGCTGAGCCACTGTGTAGAGAATATAAAGCCGTACTGTTACTCGCCACCAGCGTTGAAATGTTTAATCAGGCTTCTGCTGATGGCCTGCACTTAAACAGCACTGCTCTTAAGGGTTTTGATCAGCGCCCCGTTGCTACACAAAAACTGTTATCTGTTTCCTGTCATACATTGGAAGATATGCAACATGCCGATACCTTGGGTGCCGACATCCTGTTACTTTCACCTGTTAAAGAGACTTCAAGCCATCCGGGAGAGCCCGGTCTTGGTTGGAAGACATTCATAGAAATGAGCCGTCAGTTTAAGCAACCTGTTTATGCATTAGGTGGTATGACTGCTGATGATCTGAATGATGCAAAAGCCGCCGGTGCGCAAGGTGTCGCGGCTATTGCTGCGCTGTGGGATTAGTCTGTTATCTCTTTGTGATCTGCTGTAACAGCAACTCAAAGATGTGAGTATTTCCACTTTTTTGGGCATGTACAAGCATAGTAATCCCTTCTCTGTCGACCATCAGCGGCGATGCACCTGCTTTAAACAGCAGTGAGACTACGTCTATGTGACTCTCTTTTACCGCCCACATAAGTGCAGTATTTCCACCAATATCTTTAAGCTCAATCTCCGGTTTGTATTGCAGTAAAATATTTACGGTCTCTGTATGTCCCTCCTTTGCCGCCCATATCAGTGGTGTCCACATCAATGTTGTATCACTACGATTAATATCAGCGCCATTGGCAAGCAAGGTTTGTACAACCTGTGGGTGATTGTTACCTGCAGCCATCATCAGTGCAGTGTAGCTTCCTTCGTCACTATCATTAGGATTAGCTCCTGCCTTAATTAACAAGCGAACAATCTCATCATGCCCCCTGGATGCAGCCATCAATAAAGCTGACCAGCTACAGTGATCACGCAAATGTATATCTGCACCTGTAGCGATTAGCTGTTGTGCATTTTTGTGATCACCAGATTGCGCAGCGATAATCAGTGCGGTTCGACCCTTTTCGTTACGTGCATTTGGATCGCTGCATCCCCCCACCATTATAAGTAACAGCAGCAGTAAACCTTGAACCATTAACGGGATATATTTCATAGATTCATCATGCGTAAAACCAGCTTTTTACACAGTGACTTTATTACAACAACACCTTTAACAGCCCAAAATACAGCTAACTGGATGTGACTCCAGATAGCATGTAGAACAGATGGTGTGATAAGGCATACACATACTGCTCTTATTCGGAAAAAAAATAAGCATATATTTTACAAGGTTATTTTCATATCTATTTCAGGAATCACTGATATGGTTTTATCCATTGAACTGGTTTTCAAACCATAACCGGTTATTTATGAGTATTGATTAGATGAATACGCTAAGCCTGGCCTTGATTATTATCGCTTTTATAGCTGCTCAAATTGCGGTGTTTGTCTGGTTGCGTTTTCAACATGCTCAAGCTCAACTAAACAAACAGTTCCATCATCACAGCACAGCAAATAAAGCCGTTGAGAACATGGAACATAAGCTTTCCTGGGAAGGATTCAGAGAGTTCACCGTTCAACAAAAAGTTTTTGAAGATAGTACTCATTCAATCTGTTCCTTTTATCTGGTTCCTGAAGATAACCAACCCCTTCCTCCTTTTAAACCGGGGCAGTTTTTAACCTTCAGGCTTTTAGTTGTTGATCCGTCGACAGGTAAATCCAAAACGATAATTCGATGCTACTCACTCTCGGATGCCCCCCACTCCGGGTATTATCGTGTGTCGATCAAACGGGTCCCCTCACCAGCTAACAGTCCAGATATTTTCCCAGGCCTTTCTTCAAACTACTTCAACGATCATGTGATGGAAGGAAGCAAACTGGAAGTGCGCGCACCTTCCGGTCATTTCTTTTTGCATGATGAATCCCCTTTGCCGATTGTGTTGATTGGCGGTGGCATAGGGATCACACCGCTGCTTAGTATGATTAATACCCTGCTTAGCAGAGGAGATAAACACAAGATATGGCTCTTTTATGGCGTGCGTAACAGCAGTGAGCATATGATGAAAACATACCTGCAAACCCTTGCAGAAGATATTCACAACTTTAATCTCTGTGTTAGTTACAGCGCACCTGTCGAAACAGATATTGAGGGCGTTGATTACCACCATCATGGTCGAATTGATATTCCATTATTACAAAACAGGCTAATACATACCCATCATCAGTTTTATGTTTGTGGACCTAAAGGAATGATGGAGAGCGTAGTTCCCGGACTTGAAACATGGGGGGTTCGCCATGACAGTATCTTTTATGAGTCATTTGGCCCTGCCACACTCATCAAACAGAACAGCGATAATGACAACACTGCTGATTCAGGCAACAAAATGATCACCTTTGAGAAAGCTGAAAAAACATTCAAATGGAATTCTGGATTTGGCTCACTTCTGGAATTTGCCGAGGCAAAAGGCATCCATGTAGATTCGGGTTGCCGCGCAGGTAGTTGTGGTGGTTGCCAGACAAAGATTGCCAGCGGTGAGGTTGCCTATAAACAGCAACCGGATGCTGATGTTGAGGAAGGTCACTGCCTGTTGTGTATCAGCACACCTATAAGTGATCTCACGTTAATTGCTTAGAGAATATTGATGGAAAGATCGCTAATTCGTAAAGAGGTTATCCCGTTTTATCTGCTCTTTGGCTCGCTCATTTTTGCGACCATTGTCACTGATGCCTTACTCCACCTTTTTGATATGGTGTGGATTGGTCGATATCTCGGTATTCCCGGCACGATTCTGATCCTGCTCTCTTTCTTCTACTCCATGCGTAAACGCAAGATTATCAGCAAGGGTAAACCCAAAACCCTACTGAGCATCCACGAAACCTTCACCTGGATCGGTGCTTTATTAATTCTGGTACATGCAGGCATACATATCTATTCTATCCTTCCCTGGCTTGCTTTAGTTGCGATGCTGGTAAATGTTGTCAGTGGTCTAACCGGTAAATATCTACTCAGTCGCTCTCGCCGGTTTATCACAGACAAGCGTGACTACTATCAACAGCAGGGACTTAATAGCGATGAGATAGACAAGCGTCTTTTCTGGGATGCAACCACCTTTGATCTAATGAAGAAGTGGCGGAGTATCCATATCCCTATCACGCTTGCTTTTGCGGCACTGAGCCTGACTCACATTATTACAATCTTTTTATTCTGGCAGTGGCGATGAATAGCAAAACTCTTACTCTGATAGTTGCAATCAACCTGGTCGCTCTGCTGCTACTGGCATTATTTGTCCCCCATCTAATGATCGCTCCCGGCAAACCGATTGATGCCCATGTTGGGCTGACAACAGACTGTTTTGCCTGCCATACCCCGTTTATTGGCAGTACGGCTGATAAATGTATTGAGTGTCACAAGGTAGATGATATTGGCCTGAAAACGACCAAGGGACTACCTATCGCCAAAGAGGATAAGAACGTAGCCTTTCATCAAAAGCTGCTGGAGGCGGATTGTGTTGCCTGCCATAGCGATCACAAGGGGGTTAAGGCATTTCGACCTATCAGCCAGTTCTCACACAAACTGTTGATCCCTGAGCTTGAGAAACAGTGCGATAGCTGTCACCAAAACCCCAAAGACACCTTGCACCAGAAAATAAAGGGAAATTGTCAACAATGTCATACTCAGGATGGCTGGTTACCCGCGACCTTTGATCATGTTAAATACTTCCGCTTTGACCGTGATCACGATACCGACTGTGCAACCTGTCATGTGAATAATGATTACACTGCCTACACCTGTTATGGCTGTCATGAACACTCTCGCTCCAAGATCCGCGAAGAGCATGTTGAGGAAGGGATCTATGACTACGAGTCATGCACAGAGTGTCATCGTAGTGCCGATGAGGACGAGGCAGAGAGGAGCTGGAAAAACAAACGCTATGGCGGTAACAGTGGCTCAAAGAGCTATAAGCATAAAAGAAAGCATGATGATGACGATGATTAAATCAAAAACGTCCTTGTCTTGATTTTAAGTTTGGTGGGTGCTGCAGGGATCGAACCTGCGACCCTCGCCTTGTAAGGGCGATGCTCTCCCAGCTGAGCTAAGCACCCGAAGAAGGTGCGCAATATAGGGAGTTAGGCCTTTGCTGTCAAATCCTAATTTAACTCTTTTGCAATAAGGCCTGAATCACTTCGTCCTTTGCATCTTGTTGTGCAATCTCTTCAACCGGAGTCCACGACATATTATTTTCCAGTCGAAAGGAGCCGATGTAGGCATGTGGAGATTTTCCTCCCCACTCCTGTGGTGAGAGCATGGAGAAGTAGTTATCTTCACCATCCTTTTTTGTATAAAGGTGGTAGATATGTCCAGGCTGGCGTTTGAAATGACATTTTGCCCGATGCAACTGCTGATCCCTGCGGGTGGATTCAAGCACATGATGTGCTTCGGCCTGTAATGCGCGAATTTGATCTGCAATCAGTTTAAGCTTTCCATGAGCATTGGTACTGAGCATATTATCAGCGGTGGCAATCTCCTGTGCGATATCAACCAACTCGGTCGCTGGAGCCATTCGACTGACTGGATAGGGGGCACTGCGATCAGAACCATGATGTGTCTTTCCGCTATATTTGTTGATCTCTTTACTCACACGACTTCACCTGCTGCATGCCCACTTGACCATGCCCATTGTAGATTAAAACCACCGAGTTGACCGGTGACATCGACCACTTCACCGATAAAATAAAGTCCGGGGACTTTTTTTGCCATCATCGTTTTTGATGAAAGCTCATCCGTATCTACGCCTCCGCGGGTAGCTTCTGCAGTGCGATAGCCCTCTGTTGCGTTGGGTTTGATTTGCCAGCACTGAAAAGCACCGATTAAGTTTTTGCGTTGTACTGACGTTATTTGATTCAATGAGTTCTCAAATAACTCACAGGCATGCAAGCGTAGTTCAACCAATCGTTTGGGTAACCATTGGGAGAACATTTTTCTGAGTGTTTGTTGTGGATGTTGTCGTTGCTGCTCAGTGAGTGCAGCTTCCAAATCCATTTCCGGAAGCAGGTTAATGGCGATATATTCTGCCGGCTTCCAATAACAGGATGCCTGCAGAATCACAGGACCAGACAATCCTCGATGGGTAAACAATAGTGCTTCGGTAAAGGAGTGACCATCAGCAGTCGTAACCTGGGCATTTACACTGATACCGGATAGCGACTGATAGAGTTCTTTCTCTATCTGGTGCAAAGTCATAGGCACCAGCGCCGCCAGGGTATCGATCACATTTAAACCAAATTGACGTGCCAGATTTAACCCCAATCCTGTTGCGCCCATTTTTGGAATCGAAAGCCCTCCTGTGGCGATAACTAATGATAGTGCCTGATAGTCTCCGATTGAGGTATTGACGATAAAAGAGTCATTGGACTGTACAACCTTTTTTATGGATGCATGGGTGTTAATCACAACCTCACCCATCCCACACTCTGATAGCAACATATCAACTATCTGTCTGGCACTATCGTTACAAAATAGTTGTCCATGATCACGTTGATGGTAGGCAATTTGATACTTTTCAACCAGAGCAATAAAGTCCCACTGGGTATAACGAGCCAGGGCTGACTTACAAAAATGGGGGTTAGCCGAAACATAGTTTGCAGGCTCGACATAAAGATTGGTGAAGTTGCAGCGACCTCCCCCTGCGATCAAAATCTTCTTTCCGACTTGTTGTGCATGATCCAGTAACAGAACTTTACGTCCACGTTGTCCGGCAATGGCTGCACACATTAATCCTGCGGCACCTGCACCAATGATGATGACATCCCATGATTGCATAGATGGTTGCTCTGTTTTTTTTAATCCATTGTACTGTTAGATTTGTGGCGATAACACCGCAAAATTGTTGCAACCGTTCTCATGTTTGGTAATCGAGGTAATAATCTATTGCAAAATGTGGTATATGCTTTATAAAAAAGGTGCCATAATTTTTAACGAACCCGGGGAAATGGGGAATGATACAAACAATGAGGTGTCAATCATGACTGATGAGAAGAAATCTGAAGACGAACTAATCGAAGACTCAACTCAATTTGATGAAGATGATGAGCTTCTCTCAGATTTTCATGATCTGTTTCCAGAAGAAGATGAGAACGATGATGACCTCAATGAATTTGAACTAGGCACAAACGAGTTTAGTAGTGAATCAGATGTCGATAACGATGAGCTGGATGAACTAAACAATATTCTGGATGATTTCGAACAAAAGCTTGATAACAGTGAAGGTGATGAGGATATCTCCAGTATCGACTTAATGTCAGACAATGAAGACGATGATCTGAATAATATGGAGATCTCTACAGACAATGATGACATGGAGGGCTTTGATATTGATGACCTCCAAATTTCTACAGATGAAGATGATAATGCTGAGTCTGAGAAAGACGATCTGCTAGAGGAAACTGACACTTCATCATTTGAAACTGATTCCACTGAGATTAATAGTGATAGTGACGCAACTGAAATTGACGATGCTGATGTTTCTGAGTTTGACATTGATGAGATAGAAACAGATGAAATGGAAGGTGTCACTGAATCTGAAGTAGTAGTAGCAGATGACATTGAAGATCAGGAAGAGACTCAATCCCCCATCTTCGATGAAGAAATTTCAGATAATGAACCTGATGAACAACCTCAAGAATCCGTCACTGAAGATAATCAGGATATCAGTGAGCTAGATCAGGTTATTGCTGCATCCACTTCCACGCTTGATGCAAACACCATAAGCAATCTTGGTGCTCCAAAAGAAACACCTTTTGTCCAAAATACTCAAAGCAAGGGGTCTTCAATGATGACAAAAATTGCAATCGTAATTGCTCTGGTGATTGGTGGTACCGGGGCATTTCTGGCTTTTAATGCCAGTACAAGCCTCCAACAGGCACAGATGGAAATATCACAACTAAAGCTCTCAGGAGGAAATGGTGGTGCAACACAAAGTGACCCACGAATTCCTAAACTATTTGCTGCGATAGATCAGATAAATATTCGCCTGAACGAAATCAGTGTCATGCTAGATGGGCCAATGAGCCAAATGAAAGATTCAGATAGTACGACTGATAATGAAGTTAATGCCAAACTACAAGCGCTGTCCAATCATGTCGCAATGATTGACCAGGTATTATCTGGCCTGGAGTCACAACAGGATAAACTGGCTGATTCACTTTCCACATCAGGCTCTGAGTCTGCAATGGCAAAACCAGCACAAACTGTAGAAACACCCCTCGCATCCTCGAAAGGTCGTTGGGCTCTTAACCTGCAATCTTTGTCTGATATGAAAAATGCTGAGCGCACCATTAAGGAATTAAAGGATATCGGTGTCAGTGCAGTAGTCAGAAAATCTGAAAATACCAATAAAGTCTGGTATCGCGTAAGGATTGAAGGCTTTGACACTTATAATGAAGCAAAGGCCTATATCAAAAAGCTTCCAGATAATCCTTTAACCGCAAACACCTGGGTTACAAATAATTAAAATCTGATCTCAGGCACAAAAAAGCCGCTTTTTTGCGGCTTTTTTATTACCAGTTTGCAGTACAATCAAGGTGTCGCCATACACGGTACATTCCGGGTAGTCCATCTTCCAACATAATGCTCATCGGGATCCCTTTAAGAGTACGCTGAAAGTTATTGATCCAAAAACCTGGCATACGACTATTTAAAGGGTAAGTTTCTTCAAGAGCTCTTTGAATTCCCAACAAATGACGAACCCTTTCGATTTGCTCATCCTCAGCTGGAAATGGGGCACTACCGTTGCGAAAGCGGGTTATATAGCGCTCCTTGGTGTTTTCATCAAACCCTAGCAGGTTCATACGGTCTCTGTCTGACAGTGGCCATGCATCAAGAATGGCCATTACTGTTTGTCCTAAAGCAATTAAGTCATTTTCTGTAAGATTATGTTTTTTCATTAGAATGGTTACTTTGGTATTTTTTTCTGTTTTTAGAACTATATGGTCACAAATGAGCTTTTCAAAGGCGGTTATCATAAAATACCTCATTCATTGATTAAAACTAACACAAAAAATATAGATACATGATCTCACGACAAGATAGCAGACAACGTCACCTGGAACGTAAACAGGCACTCAAACGTTATCAACAGCAGCGAGCCAGAAACATCCTGGCACAACCAGGTCAGCATGACTTTGTGATGGTATTGGATCACCTCAAAGCGGGGTTTAATGTTCCTAAAATATTTCGAAGCGCTGAAGCAATGGGTGCTCATGCAGTTCATTTAATCAATATTGGGCCTTTTGATCCGGCCCCTGCCAAAGGTTCATTCAAAAAAGTACCAGCTTTCTTTCATGACTCATTTGAAGAGTGCTACCAGAAGCTCTCAGAGCAGGGCTATCGCTTTTATACTCTTGAACCTAAAAGCAGCATTACTATCTTTAATGTATCGCTTCCTCGAAAGTCTGCTTTCATCATGGGTAATGAAGAGTTTGGAATTCAGTTTAATCGAAACGATTATCCTGATATTGAGTCGATCTCTATACCACAATTTGGAAATGTGGAGAGTTTAAATGTCAGCATTGCTGCTTCAATTATGATGTTTGAGTATGTAAGACAACATCACCAACGCTAAAAAAGAAAACCCGGCTTTGCCGGGTTCTTTTAGTAAAGCTAAGAGAGCAAATTACTTAATCTTGGCTTCTTTATACATCACATGCTTACGTACAACGGGATCATATTTTTTGATCTCCATTTTTTCAGGCATGGTACGTTTATTCTTGTCGGTTGTATAAAAGTGTCCGGTACCCGCACTTGATACTAATCTGATTTTATCGCGCATAATTTGATTCCTTATACCTTCTCACCACGTGAACGTATTTCAGCAAGAACATTATCAATGCCTTTCTTATCGATAATGCGCATACCTTTTGTCGTTAAACGCAGTTTTACAAAACGATTTTCACTCTCAACCCAAAAACGGTGGGTATGTAAATTCGGCAAAAAACGACGACGTGTTTTATTGTGCGCATGGGAAACGTTGTTTCCACTAACTGGGCGCTTACCTGTAACCTGGCATACCTTTGACATGGTATTTAACTCCAACAACCTTACTGTTCATTTCGCCCCCAATGGGCAGGAAGCCGCGTTTTATATCAAACCGTAGCGAAAATAACAACTATTTTTTATTCCGTACAATAGTCAGACTCGTGGCAAAAAAGCACAAAAGTCCTTTTATTTCATTGGCTTGGATAATATTAGCGGAAAATAATTTTTATTCTAAAGCGATAACTCATCATGAATGGATGCAAAACTCCGGATCCATGGTCCCATATTAACTAATGCCTGGGGTAACCCGGCAATTTTGGTCCTGGCCAAATTTCTGTTTTGATAAAGCCCTGAAACAAGAATAAACCACGTTTTATTTTGACGAGAGATTTTCATTATTGCCAGCGGAGAAGGAATTTTATATTTACTGGTCAGCTGTTCCAGTGCTGCGCGATCAGGGCCTCCTGCAATCTGAATCGTGACAGCTGTCGGATCCTGACTCCAGACCCATGCATCATCATTAATAAGCCCATCACTGCTTATTCTGATTGGATCTTTAGTTACCAATGTCTGCATCACACTGGTGATACTTTCAATAGTACGGACCCAGGGAATAATCACCGGCTTGAATCTTTCTGCTGCCTTTTCGGCCTCTTCTCGTTGACTATATAGACCTTCTGTCAGTACATACAGCGGACTGCCGTTTTTGATCTGTACAAAAGTAGAAAAAAGCTGGCTTGTGTCGGTCAGGGTCGCAATCATCATATCGATGCTTTCACGTTGTGATGCCACAAAAAGTTGAATTACATACGCTGATTTATCCTGTTTGGTGTACCATTCACCACTGTTAACCTCCCAGTTCAGTTTCACCGCTTTTTTGACTACAACGGGCTTTTTTTCAACCAAAACAGATGACTTGCTTAATATGCTAGTCTTGTCTTCATTTTTTGTAACCACAACAGAATCACCCTCTACATTAAATTTTAAAGGTGCTGTTGCAGTGCCATTATCATTGACAACTTGTACGAGATATTCGCCCTGAAGCAACTTCCCAGGATTAAACGTCAATTCGGTATTCAGCACATTAAGAGGATCCAAATTAATTAACTTATCATCTCCCTGACGTAACAGAACAACCTTGCTGTTTTTTTCAAAGCCCTCTCCATATAAAACCACTTTTACAGTTTGTGGTGATTTGAATTTCTGCGGGGTAATTTTTTCGAGAGAGAGTGTTCGTTCAATTAAGAGTTTTTTCAGTGGCTTTTTAGGTGGTTCCACCTCAGTTGCAGTCTGAACTGGAGCAATTGACCCTGTTTTTGGGTTTTCTACAGCAGTTTCAGCTATCGATGCTGTTTTTTCAACACCACCGCTTTGAGGCAGTGGTAACTCTATCTCCTTCACCTTCATCGATGAAGGAGTGACATCTTCCTGCTGCAACATTAAATAGGCAAATGCCACAACAGCAATAATGATTATCGACACCATGATCTTCATATATCGTCTACTGCCAGGTCGATTAAAGGAGGCATCATCCACCAGCATCAATAATCTGGCAGGTAGTCCTGACGACTCTTCAATCAGATATTGCTTTTCATCATAAGAGAGTTTTTGCGGGAAAATGGAGTCTGGTTGTTGAATCAAATAATCTATAAAGTCTCCCATTTGATCATCATCTAACGGGAAAATCTCAATCGTGCGAACTTTGAATGATAAATCGACATTGTTATCAACCTGTTCTTTTACATCCAGGTTTCCAACAATCAGTATGCGTACCAGTTTTCTGTTTTCATTTTGTAATGAGGCTAATAACGCCATCCCCTCCAGAAGCTCATCACTTAGGGCATCAGCGTTATCAATGACTATTAACGGAGCCTCATTGGGGTAACTTTTAATCAGATGATATTGAAGTGCAATAATCCATTGATTACGTTGTACCTCTGCATCATCAAAACCAACCGTTTGTGCAAAAAGGGCAAAGAACTGAGATAACTCGGTAAACTCAACACCATCAAACCGGATAATATCCTTCTCTGTAACAAGACTCTCAAGTAGCACCTGTAACAGGCGGGTTTTCCCAACCCCCACTCTTCCGGTCATTAATACCATCTCATCACCAAAATCGATCAAATGCCGAATAAGATCCAGCTCGCTCTCACGATCGGGTAACGAAAAGTATGGTATTTCGATCATCGATACATATTCCTGTGTTTTCTGAGGATCATCTATTCTTCATCCCCCTGAATAAACATTATTTTATAACCATTTTTTAACTGTTTGTCTCTAAGCAACGTCAGCTCATTCATTGCTCTATCATAATCACTGTAGTGATCTCGTTTTGTTGTGCCCTGTGATCCCTGATAACCTGACTCCCGTAGTAATGTCCACCCACCCAACATATCCTGTTGTAACATCAATTGATAAAAACGCGGCCTCTTGCCTGTTACTGCTGGAGCCTGAAGGTAGATTCTCATAGTGTTTAGGCCCTCACAATACGTTATGTCCGCTCAAATGGGTCAAACAGTTTTTTATGCTCAGCAATGGCAAACCTATCTGTCATTCCTGCGATATAATCCGCAACTACTCTGGCACGATCTATGTCGGAGCCTTTGTAGTGTTCTACCAGCAGTTGAAATCCAGGAGGTAACAATCTGCTGTCATTGTTAAGTGCCTCAAACAGATCACTGATAATTTTTTGCGCTTTCAGACTCATCCTGTGTACCCGATGATGCTTGTACAAATTCTCTCTTAAAAAGCGTTTTAGTTTTTGATGTTTTTCTGCCATTGGTGAACTGAACTGTATTAGCGGCTGTGCAGATTTTCTTACCGCTTCAATATCTGGCGGATCTGCCCGGGCAATAAGATTAAGGCTATTTTCAATCAGATCGATCACTTCAACATTAATAATGCGACGTATGGTTTCATGGATAGTACGCCGTTTATCAAGTTGAGGGTATTGTGCGCGCACTTCATCAAGCTGACATTTAATCAGCTCAACATCATCCAGTTGTTCAATACTCAGGAAGCCACCACGCAGTCCATCATCAACATCATGATTATTGTAGGCAATGGCATCGGCAATGTTTGCAACTTGTGCCTCCAGTCCACTTTGTCTGCCTTGAATAAACCGCTCTCCAATCTTACCCAGTTTCAATGCATCTTCATGATTACAGTGCTTTAAAATCCCTTCGCGGGTTTCAAATGTCAGATTTAAGCCATCAAAGGTGGCATAACGCTGCTCCAGATGCTCAACAACACGCAGTGACTGCAAATTATGTTCAAAACCACCATAGGCCTTCATACAATGATTTAGTGCATCCTGACCGGCATGACCAAAGGGTGTATGTCCGAGATCGTGAGCAAGACAGATCGCCTCGGTCAGGTCTTCATTGAGATGTAGAACCCGGGCTATACCTCGCCCTATTTGCGCAACCTCAATCGAATGAGTCAGACGGGTACGAAACATATCTCCTTCATGATTAACAAATACCTGGGTTTTATATTCGAGTCGACGAAATGCCGCAGAGTGAACGATACGATCACGGTCACGTTGAAATTCAGTACGGTATTGAGGAGATGGTTCGCTAAAGCAGCGACCTTTCGAGCTATCTTCAGTTGCTGCATAAGGCGCTAACTGATTCAATGCCTGCTCCGTTTTAAATGGTGATCCAGCATCTGTTCCAACTCGGAAGTCATAATGCCTTTTTCTATCGTGGATAGTCCTAATGCATGCATTAGTATCAGGCGCAACTGACCACCTATCACCTTTTTATCCACTGCCATCAACTCTATGAATTGTTGTGATGACATAGTATCAGGCGCCTGTACCGGTAATGCACCTTTTTGTAATATTGCTCTAATTCGATGAGTGACCTCTTCGCTAATCCACCCTTTCATTTGTGAAAGTTCCGCGGCTAATACCATACCTACCGCGATAGCTTCACCATGTAACCAGTTGCCATAACCCATCCCGGTTTCGATTGCATGTCCAAAGGTATGCCCGAGGTTTAACAATGCTCGCGACCCACTTTCGCGCTCATCCGCAGCGACCACACGCGCCTTGTCTTCACAGGAGCGATTGATTGCGTACGCCAGAGCGCTGGGTTCACGCTGTATTAACTTTTCCATGTTTTGTTCCAGCCATTCGAAGAACGGCAGATCATTAATCAATCCATATTTGATCACTTCTGCAATACCTGCACTTAGCTGGCGATCGTCCAGTGTATTTAGGGTATCGGTATCCGCAATCACACACTGTGGCTGATGAAAGGCACCTATCATGTTTTTACCCAGCGGATGATTCACTCCGGTTTTACCACCAACCGATGAGTCGACCTGTGAAAGGAGAGTGGTAGGTATCTGGATAAAATCGACCCCGCGTTGATAACTTGCTGCTGCATAACCGGTCATATCACCCACAACACCACCACCAAGTGCTAACAGGGTACAGCTGCGATCAAAACGATTTTCAAGCAGAGCAGTATAGATCGTATTCAGCACATCCAGGTTTTTGTACTGCTCGCCATCTGGCAAAATCACTGTAGCGGTTTGATAGTTTTCAAGTGATGATAAAACAGTGTCGAGATATAAAGGAGCAACCGTCTCATTTGAGACTACCATCACCTGTTTTCCATGAATATGAGGTGTTAACCACTGCGGCTCACCTAAAAGCTTATGTCCAATATAGATTGGGTAGCTGCGCTCACCTAAATCAACATGTAATGTTTGCATTGATATAAAATTCATTAATTCTTAATAGCGACATTATAACTCAGGCCAGTTCAGTTACCTGTATCATAATTTTGTTCCTGCTGCAGACGTGCAACTATCTCTTTAACCACACTGCGTATGGAACGATCCTCGGTATGTATGACCAGATCAGCAACCTCGCGGTAAAGAGGATCACGTTCCTGCATTAAGGTTGTCAGTTTCTGCTTTGGATCATCTGTTTGTAATAATGGACGATTCTTATCCCGACAAGTACGTTGATAAAGCTGCTCAACAGACGCATACAGATAGATCACGATTCCACGAGATACCAAAAACTGACGGTTCTCATGTTTAAGAACTGCTCCACCTCCTGTGGCGACAATCACATTTATTTGTTGGGTTAATTCATCCAGCATCGCACTTTCGCGTTTACGAAACCCCTCTTCACCTTCAATTTCAAAGATCAGGGGAATACTTGCACCGGTACGATTAATAATCTCATGATCACAATCCTTGAAATCAAGATTTAACGCTGCTGCAAGATGACGACCAATGGTGCTCTTGCCGGCCCCCATGGGACCGACAAGGAAGATATTATTTTTTACCATATTTTTTAAACAGTTATGTAATCGATTTCACTATTACAATATAGCTACACTGAATGTTCTAGTATTGATTTAAACAAGCATTTTGTATACCGAAAGGACTTAAGAAACCAGGAGGTTCTACATTAACATCCGAATAATCACTACCAATCCCTGTTAGTGTAAAGGTATGCTTAGCAATACTTTCAGTACCTCCGACTGAGGCAGAAGCGGTTATCTCCACACTTGCCCAATAAGCATAGTTTTTAGGATAACTGACATTAAAAATTGCATAGCCTGTAGCGTCAGTTGTAACGGTGTTTGGTACATAAACAGCATTTCCGGGCTCAATCCTTCCACTACTGTTAGTATCTTCACCAGCATCCAGAATACCATCAAGATCAAGATCCTCTGTATTACAATAAGCCTGAATAACTTGTACCCATTGATCTACCGTATTAATGGTTTGAACTTGCCAATACCCTTTTCTATATGCTTTGGTATCAGAACTGAGATCATTACCTGGTACATTGTTTGTTCCGGGTTGTAGTGGTTGCGCTCCGATTTGAACCGAAATATTAGATGCTGGATTACCAAAAGCGTCCGTCACAAATACCGCAAATTCACGATTAAGAATCGTATTAGTCCCTGTTTGCTGGGATAACAGGTTTGTGGTGCCCAAAGTAATAAATAACTGTTGATTTGCGACCGTTAAAGTTTCCGTTGATGTTAATCCCTGACTCACTTCAGTTGCAGTAATCTGTACTCCGTTAGTAGAACTGGAAGCTGCACTTGAGGTATATGTAGTAGTTGCTCTGCCCAGGCTATCCGTTACATCAAATAATGGAGAAACTGTTCCTCCAGTTACATCCACCAGACTAAAATTAACTGTAGCGCCTTTAACAAAGTTACTGTTTTCATCACGGACGACAGCCGTGAGTATAGAGGTATCACCTCCGGTAGCGACAGATACTTTTGAAGCCTGTAGATTAATGGTTTCTGCACCAACACCATCAAGAACCGCGAGAAACTCAACACTTGAAGATGTAGATGGCCCGGATGCCGTTGATGCTACTATTTCAGCAGGACCTGCATTCGCGGATGATATCGTTACACTACATACACCAGCTATAGTGGTACATGAAGCACCTGGCGCAAAAGTACCTCTTGTGACATTAAAGGTAACAGTACTCCCATCAGCCACAGCGACCCCTGCTTCTTGCCAGGTGACCTCTACAGTTGCGGAAGCACCAATATTAATTTCCGTCACAGGTGTACCGGGAGGGTTCTCTACTGTTAAGGAAAATGTGCTGGCTGTACTCACTGATAATGTATAGGTGCTACTGACACCCATTCCGGTCACGGTGATAGTATCAGCACCTGAGACACTACCGGTTACAACCACTGAAACACTACCATCAGATCCTGTGGTCACATTGATGGGGGATGCGACAGAGTTAAGTATATTATTTGATGCTGATGTTACCGTCAGGGTTTCTCCAACAACCGGAGTATTAGAACCATCATTTGCTACAATTGACAGTGTTGTTGTTCCTCCTACAACTAATGTAGTGGATCCGGAAATTCCAATAGCAGCTCCTGTAACATCAACCGTTGTTGTTGCTGATATTGAATTTGAACTCGCTGTAATAGTAAGTGTTCTGTTTGTAATATTTGTAGGCGAAGTTAATATCGCCACAGCTGTTCCCGTTGAATCTGTTGTAGCTCTTGTAACCTGTAAAGATCCATTGCTATCGACAGAAAAGACCACATCGACACCTGACATCAGGTTATTGCTTCCATCTTTAACAAACGCAGTAAGTGTAACAGAACCATTTGCACCCGATACTAATTGCGCACTACTTGAAAGCAATTGAATTGATGCAACCTGGGTTGATGGAACGACTGATATTGATACTGTCCCAGTCACCGTATTATCACTACTTGAAGTAGCCGTAATAATATCTGTGCCAGTTGTGGCACCTGCTGCATATGTCGTACTCGCAACACCACTTGCATTCGTTACTGCACTCACGAGTATTGCAGAAGGCACATTACTAGTATTTGTCGTCACTGCAAATATTATCGCCTCATTCGCCACCGGCAATCCATTTACATCTGTTACTGTCGCGCTTACTGAGCTTGTTCCAGATGGGCTTACGGATGTAGATGCAGCAGAACCAATGATTCCAGCTGGAGCGCCTGCAACAAAATCAACTAATTTCGTTGCACTTAGCCCACTCGACGCTGCTGTAACTGTTGCCGTTCCCAATGCTTTAACACTGGTGAGTGTTAGCTTGGCTTGACCACTACTGTCAGTCACTATCTCAGCAACATGGGCATTTGTATTGGTGTCGGTATAGCCCGTCGCTGCTGTA
>RRYU01000348.1_pt1 | contig 41847 bp, 38 predicted proteins | sample 2162651 | NCBI WGS metagenome assembly RRYU01 (sample SAMN10267283, study PRJNA491782) | microbial mat metagenome | isolation source: biomat in the production well | place: Japan: Minami-Kanto gas field, natural gas well KTG3 | collected 2017-06
ACAGGGGTGATCGAGACATCATACGTAAATGCACTCGACGCTTGCACGCTCACAACATCACCGGCTGCCAGGCCGGTGATGGCAAACGACTGGCCAGCAAACAGCGTTGCCAGCATCTGGTGCGATGCAGCATCGGGGTGTCCCGCATACACACTTGCCGTGCCGGTTGTGATAGCAACGGTCAGGCCATTTGCGACGCTGGCTGGAAGATAGACCCCTTCGGAGGTGGTGTAGCCTAAACGATTCGTGATCGGTTCCATAGATGTGGGCCACACCAGCGCATAATCCGTCAGCGAATTGCCCCAGGCACAAGGACTACCAGTACACGCCCATGTCACAAGCTGTGACAATGTATCGTCTGCTGGTCCTGGCTCAGGATCTACAACTGTCGGTTCCGGTGTGGTGGTTGCAACGGGAGTAGCGGTTGCCGGGACAGCAGTTGGCACAGGGGTGATCGAGACATCATACGTAAATGCACTCGACGCTTGCACACTCACAACATCACCGGCTGCCAGGCCGGTGATGGCAAACGACTGACCGGCAAACAGCGTTGCCAGCATTTGGTGCGATGCAGCATCGGGGTGTCCCGCATACACACTTGCCGTGCCGGTTGTGACAGTAACGGTCAGGCCATTTGCGACGCTGGCTGGAAGATAGACCCCTTCGGAGGTGGTGTAGCCTAAACGATTCGTGATCGGTTCCATGGATGTGGGCCACACCAGCGCATAATCCGTCAGCGAATTGCCCCAGGCACAAGGACTGCCAGTACACGACCATGTCACGAGTTGTGCTGTATCAGAGGACTGTGCATAACTGACAGGAACAGTATGCATTAGGAACGACAATACCATCAGAACTACTACACTAGCTACGCGTAGATGGTTGCGAAACATTCAAGTCTCCATTCTGTTGAAACGTTGAGGTACAGATGTTATGGGCGTTGAGGTACATTGATCTTGTCCCTGCATTACCGGGTATCACATATTGCCAACTTCTCGTCCACATAGCTGCTAGAGTTGTTGTCTGCCATGTAACCGTTCAGGTGGGGTGGTCGGGAGGGGCAGTGCCCCTCCCGGCGTCTCTTCTTGTCGATTCGTTGTGGCGGCTTTGCCGCCACAACGAATCGACAAGAAGGTTTTGCGGAGGCCTGCGGCCCCATATGCATCAAGTTAAGCCTCCGGGCGGGGGTTTGGGGGCCTCCGGCCCCAAAGAGTATCTTTGTCGTGCGAGATTTTGCCAGCAAAGCTGGCAAAATCTCGCACGACAAAGTGAGTTTTTAGGGCTACCGCCCTAAAGTTGATGCGTATGGGCCTGCGGCCCCCGCGCCCCCGCTGGCGCAGGTACTGCCTGAACGGTTACGTCTGCCATAGTATTGAGACTGACATCTTTGATAATCTCCAGGGAACAATAGATGAACCTGCACCTTAGCTATTCTCCCTCGTTATGGAAATAATACCAAGTAATTCATTAGCTATCGATAGACACTAATCCATTGATGAACCTGATGAGAATTATATACAAAATCGGATCGCTATGTAGCTTAAAGCATCTTATATATATAAAATGAATACACGGTGTATTTAGGTATTGGTAGTAATTAAGAAGTTATTCACAATAAGCAAAATTTTGCAAAAAAGAGGCCTTCAAGTCGCAGGCATAGAAAAGAATCGCCCCAAACCTGGGGCGATTCTGATCATATATTCAGGATAGCTTGCTCTGAGCTACCAAACGATTTTGCGGCCGTAAAAGGCTTCTGCATATTTGCCCGGCGCATTTGACTCAATGCCGCGTAGTCTTAAGATAGCCCGAAACGTTTCCTCTGTAAACCAGGGCTTACTGTGTTGCGTTGGAAAATTGTCGAGAAGATATGCAATTTTTTGGTGGCAGATGTCCTCGTTCAAATGGACAAAGAAATTCGGTGTACTCAGGTCACCATCGTATTTGGGGATTTCATATTCCAGAATCAGGTGATCCCGAAAAGCGTTCCATGTTAACTCACAGATGAGCCGGTGATCCTGATGTAAATCATGGCGGTAATGTGTGAAGATCAGGTTGGGTTTGATAGCTTTAAGTTCTGCAAAAAACGATTTGATCTCAGCCCCAATATACGGAAAAAGGGTATCCTGGAAGCTTTTGATCACAATCTGCTTGTATTTGACCGGGCGCAGAAACGCCTCAGCGCTGGCACGGGCTTCGGCTTCACGTTCTAACGTGGAACTGAAAACAACCCAGTGGATACTGACATCAGGGTAAGCTTGAATTAACTTTAAGATAGTTCCGCCGCACCCGATTTCAATATCATCACAGTGTGCGCCCATGCATAAAATGCGTGGCGCCGAGCCGGGATCACGTGCAAAGTTGATATGGAGCATAATTTCCCTGCTTGCTTAGATTACACATTTGGATTAGTGGCGATAGTGTGCCACTAGATGAGAGCGATCAAGCACCACCTGATCTTTGCTGACAGATTCTGGCTGTATCAGTGTTTCCTGATGGAGTAAGGAAGAAGACGATTCCCACGTAGCCCACGGCATTTCGCCTCTGGCATACATAGTGTCAAATACTTGTTTCTCTTTGAACGTATCCATACACGCCCAGAAGCCTGGATTTTGATGTGTCATCAACTGCCTTTCGGCAATCAGGCGCTGGAACGGCTCAATGACCAACTCTTCGCCATTGCGCATGTAGTCAAAAATCTGCTTTTTGAAGATAAAGTAGCCGCCATTGATCCAGAGATTACCCTTGTCGATTGCCTCAATGCTTTTTACCAGACCATTTTCATCATAGCTGACATGATGAAAAGACTGCGACGGTCGAACTGATAGGAAACTGGCAATTTTATCTTGCCGGTAGAAAGCATGTATATACTCGTTGAGATCGAGATCACTCAGGCCATCACTGTAATTAGCCATAAAGACTTCTTCACCTGCCAGGTACTTTTCGACAGCTTTTAATCGCTGCCCGATATTGCTATTTATACCAGTGTCTACGAACGTAATATTCCAATCAGAAATATCGCTGTTGTACAGATGTACTTCCCGCCCCCCCTGCGACAACACAAAGTCATTCGACAAACACTCGTCATAGTTCAGGAAATAGCGTTTGATATAATCACCCCGATAGCCCAGGCACAGAATAAAGTCTTTGTGGCCAAAATGAGCATAATACTTCATCAAGTGCCAGATAATAGGGCGATAACCGATTTCAACCATGGGCTTGGGAATGGTCTCTGAGTATTCTCGCAGGCGCGTACCCAGGCCACCGCAGAATAGCACAACTTTCATCCTGGCTTTCCTCCTCATCTGATATGATCGCTTTTTAACTGAATGTGCGAAAAACGGGCTTAATCGGGCGACCCTCCAAATACTTTTCAACACCCTCGTCGATAGCGCGGCGATACACATACAGAGCTTCGCCGATGCTTGCCACGGTTTTATCAATATCGGCGTCGGTATGAGAAAAACTCAGGATCAACGATGGCATAAGCAGACCACGCTTAATCGTTTCTTGTAGGAACAAGGTACGGAAGGGTTGAGAAGGTTGCTTGTCCTGGTCACGTGTGGCGTATAGCAAGTTGCAAGGACGCCCAGCTAGTTGGAAGTAATCTTCCAGGCGATGCTCGGCAATAGCCTGATTGATACCCTGGCTTAAACGTTCGCCCTGTTGGTATAGGTATTCGACAACGCGTTCCTGCTCGTATATTTTGATTGTTTCCAGCACGGCCGCCAGCGTATGATTTTCGGCACCATAGGTCGTTGACAAGAGGAAAACACGTTCTTTGTTGTGGTTGAGGCCTCCCAGTTCCATAATGTCTCTGCGTCCAACTAGAGCAGCGATGGCCATACCGTTACCCATAGCTTTGCCAAAAGTAGACAGATCAGGCTTGATGTCGAAGCATTTCTGAGCACCCTGCAAATGCCAGCGGAAGCCAGTCACTATTTCGTCAGCAATAAATAACGCGCCATTCTCGTGACAAAGGCGCTTGACTTCGTGCAGGAAGTTATCGACCGGTGGGTCAATCCGCTCCAGTTCCATTATGAGACAGGCAACCTGACCGGGATACTGATCAAATAAAGCCTGCACACTTGCCAGATCGTTATAGTGGAACTTCACTGTGAGATCTTGAATAGCCTTGGGAATACCCGCAGACATAGGAGTGGTTCCAATGAACCAGTCATCAACAGAAAAGAAAGGATGCTCAGCACAGATAGCAACCAGGTCACGCCCGGTGTAGGCACGTGCTAACTTTACTGCGGCAGTGGTTGCATCCGATCCATTTTTAGCAAACTTCACCATATCAGCACTCTCGATCAGGTTGGTGATTTTCTCGGCACACTCAACTTCAATCAGTGCTGGCCGGGTATAGTTGTCACCTAACAACATCTGTCGGTACGCTGCCTCCACAACAGGTTTATATGCATGCCCCAGTGTAACGGCACGCAACCCCATACCATATTCAATAAACTCATTACCATCGACATCCCAGACATGGCAGCCTTCGCCTCGGACGATAAATCCTGGCGCAAGCTCTGGATACTGGTCGTCACCTTTGGCATAGGTATGGGCTCCACCTGGGATAAGGGCATGGCTTTTCCGTTGCAGTGCCTTAGATTGCTCGAATTCCATTGGGCAGTCTCCTTATTGGAATGAGAAACAGTATGGTTTGCGAAAATCTGTGGGAGTGTACATACGGCCTGGGTTAACCTGGAAGCGGAACTGGTCTGTGGGTATCAGTGTAGCTTGTAGTTGCCCGCGTCACGTGCATGGTTACAAGCCGTGCCTTTTACTTGCCCCACCGGCTTCTGCACCCTACCAAATCTATATCCTTGTAACCCCGTATTACCTGGAACATTCTTGCAACAATCCACTTTGCCTGAGCGCATCAGCCGCCGTGTTGATAATTGAAAACGCCAGGCCAGATCGTTCAGCTATATCTAGCAGGGCATGATCACCATCTGACAGATTCAACACCCAGAGCAGTGCCATCTCGTGTGTTTTCGTATCTTTCTGTCCACCCATCGTACCGTATAACCCGCGTTTACCCAATTGTGGTTCACACTTAGGATTTGTATTAATGTATGTCCGATTATGTTCCAAGATATCTACAACCGCCACATATTTGGCGAAAGAATCAGACAGATAGATAGGTTGGACAAGATCAAGATTGTCAGCCGAGGTATGATATTCAGGGTATCGCCCATGTGGCGTCCGAGTTAAGCTTCCCACAGGCAGATTAAATCCTGGTGAACAGTACTGGCGCTCATCATAACCATATGGCGAGAAATCATAGACGTTATAGGGTTGGTCTGAATGTTGCAGTATATGAAGTACGGCTCGATCGATTTCAGCATCGCCGCGTCGGCTCTTCTTATAGCTAGATATACCAGGATCACCAACACATGCAACAACCAGTCCATGCTTAATATGCTGTATCTGGCTTTCATGCATGGCCAACCAGGTAATTGCCCCGATTGTTCCTGGAATAAACAGGAATCGATACGAATAACGCCGTGGCTGTGTCTGTACGTGACGGGCGAGGAAGGTTGCCAGCGCCATACCAGACAAGTTATCGTTGCACAGCGAGGGATGACAGCTATGACAAGAAATAAGGACTTCATCAGTTGTGTTGCCCGGTACTAGATACTCGCCATAGGTAAGCGAGCCGGGTTGCAGTGTGGAGTCGATGCACACCTCATACGTATCCTCTTCCAATTGCTGCAGGACATGATGACTTACGCAGAAACCCCAGTTTTCCTTATAATACGAGGTACGGTAGGGAATCAAATTCGGTTGTTCTGGGAGGGAGTACAGGTGTGGCTTTAGTTCTGCCAGGCTCATCGTACGGTGGATAGGGACACTATAGTTTAAAATATGCAGATTATTAGCCTGAAAATCGATAACTCGTTCCCCACGTGAATTCTTCACGAAGGCATCGCGGATATTCCACTCACGCGGAACCATCCAATCAAACACAGCAGTTCCGGTAAGTACCTCATGCGTTTCCAGCGGAATATACTGTTCAACGATGCGTAGCGACTCACGGAACCCATTGCCAGTAATGCTACGGCAGATAGGATAGAGTTCCTCTATCAGTTGGTACATCTGCGTGCCAGGTTGTTCGGTTTCATTTATTTGCGAAGATGCGTTGATACTGTTCATCCAGAGCCTCGCGATACTGCTGAGTTCGAATTGCCATGGTTGCCTTGATCGTCTGGCAGTTAGCTTTCATACTTTCAAATCGTTCCTTGACGGTATCCAGGTCAAAGCTATCAATAGGAAGGCAATAATCTGCCTGGCCCATATCTGCCATTAAGTCGTCGATCTTGGGGTGATACGAGAGAGCCAGGACAGGTTTGTTCAATAACTGAGGTAGTAAAACACCATGGAAACGTGATGCGACAATCAGATCCGTTGTTGCAAGCTGTTGCATCAAATCATCGACCGTTTCAATAGGCAGTTCAATAACCCGGCTATCTGAAGGAGAAATACCCTGTTCTGCCAATAGTTGGCGTAAATCTGCAATCACCTCGCGATCATGGAACGCTTCGCCAGTAAAAAGCAGAACGTCTTGTTCGTTCTGTAAGAGCCAGACGATGAGTGCCGCCAATTTCGAGAGATAGTTCATATACACCTGTTGATCACGTTCGGGCCAGACACGTGGGTCAAAATAGGCCATCGGACCCACTCCTATAAGGGGACGAACAGGTTTGTACTCTTGCGCAGGTGTACCATGATACGACCTGATTTCAAGGCTATGCGCCAGATCGGGATAGATGCGATCGGCTGTATTCTTAAAGCCGATACCAGCAATTACGTTTTTCGACTTTTGATCGCGATAAGAGCGATAGCTTGCTATCGAGAGCGCCCACTTGATGAAAAACTTACTCAGCCAGGCATCAATTGGTCCGGCTCCAACGCTGACAAACATAATCTGTGCTTTATGTAATCGTGCCAGAAAGCTGAACTTCAATAATGTATATGGATGACTCCACGCCCCACCCCAATAGTCATCCAACTGTCCACCACCAGATATAATCAGGTAATCGAACCCACGCAAGTTTTGATACGCTTCTCTAATCAGTTTCCATTCGGCTGGCGCTCTAACAAGCCAACGGGATGCGCTTTGCAGTGAAGCATTTGAAGAAGTTCTCAACTTTTTGATCAACCTGGCATAGATTCCTTTAGGGTTTTCCTGGCTTGCTTGCCAGGCAATATCTGATATATTTCCAGTTGGAAAACTTGGAATGCCATGGCGTTTTTCAGTGTCTTCTGGGCACAACGAAAAGCCATAGATCTGTGCATCTGGATAATATATACGAATATGATCTATCATCGTTTGCTGTATTGCCGCATCCCCTAAATTCCCGCCCCACGGACCGAGAATACCGATTCTGCTCCTTTTCGTTGTTGCTATAGACTTGATCTTACGTTCTTGTTCATGCTCGGGAGGATTGATGTTCTCACGTTTCGTTTCAGTTGCAGGTATCATATCATATCCTTATATATTAACATATATGAGAGTAACATACAGCTACGCCCACCTATCAACATTCGCATATTTTGATTTTCTCTTCTTGCGTGGTTGCACTAACAAATAGCCAGCCACGAATACCTCTTTCACTAATCGTCTGCCATTCACATACAACCAGGGGGCCATCGACAAGTAGCACAAAGCTTTATCTCGTCGTACCAACGGCACCCGGTGGATCGTTACAAAATAATCGAAAAATTGCTGCCAGACCGGGAATGTCGGACGACCAGACAGTTGCAGATCAGGTAAAAACCATGCCATGCGACCTTGCCAATCTTTATATTGATTGCCTGGATGCACCCGCTTATAGAAAAGTGGCTCAGGGATTTGATAGAAAGGGCCATACAATGCCAATTCACACAACAGAACACGATCCGAGTCCGTATAGTTGAGCTGTAATCTCGTCCGACGCATTATGTTTGAGCGCATCAGGCCATACGTTGACTCACACCGGTGATGCATACTGTACAGTTGGCGAAACCTTTGGGCCGGGGTAGAGGCTGTTCCTACATAGTTTTGTTCAGTTCCGTGGCTATTCCCATGCTCATCAATGATCACAACTGCTGTCTGGCATAATACTACGTCCGGGTGATCATCAAGCACTTTAACACATTGCTCAAGAAGTTCTGGCGCACAGATATCATCATGGGCAGCCCAGCGGAAATATTCGCCCCGTGCAAGCTGAAATGTACGATTCTCATTATTTGCGCCACCGATATTAGTGGCATTTCGCACATAACGGATGCGAGAATCTTGTGCGGCATATTTTGTGCAAATATCGGCTGTACGATCTGTTGATGCATTATCAGAGATGATCAACTCAAAGTCGGTAAAGGTCTGAGCTAAAATAGAGCCGATCGCCTCTTCCAGGTATTTTTCACCGTTATATACCGCCAGACCAATGCTAACTCGAGGAGGATTCCCTACATCTATCGTCATGATTTACCTCCGACAATGTTGGATTTATCCTGGTATAAGAGTTTTTCTCGGATTACAGGTGCTTTCAGGCCAGCAATTACACCATCAAGAAAATAGATGATGCGGAAGAAGCCACGTGGTTTGCGAAAAGTGAGAATTTTCCAAAAAGGTTCTAAAGCATGCGAAATCGCCATTGAAAAAAGTACCATTGAGCCTTTTGGGTACCCACATTTGAGCGGCTTGATATATGTTGCCCCACAGGCAAACCAATCTCGTTTGCTATGATTTCGGCCCTCACGCCAGCTTCGGAAGCCATAATGGATAACGGGAGCTTCCTTTATTTCATAGATCCAGTACTTTTTCAATAACACGCGGATAGCGATATCATGATCCTCGCCTGACCGGAATCGAGATCCGGGTCCAAGATTATTATCAAATCCTCCAATCGCTTCGAATACTGCCTTGCGTACGGCGACACCAGCGCCTATACCAATCCCTCCGTTTGATAAATCTTCAATTTGACGAAGCATCCGATTCTCTTTTACGATATAGTGTGGAATATAACCTGCAGTAGCGTCATGCTCGCCTGGCAGTACGGTACAAAAAACAAGTGCAATTTGCGAGTCCTGGGCAAAAGCTCGTTCTAACTGCATCAACCAGTCTGGGGGGACAATACAGTCATCATCGGTATATGCTACCACATCTCCACGGGCTTCATACAATCCGATATTGCATGCCCGCCCTTTGCCAACGGTATTGGAACGTATATACTTAAAGCGTGAATCGCACAGGAAGCTTGAAGCAACTTGTTGTGTCTCATCATTCGTACTCTGGTCTACAAGAATCACTTCGAATTTTGGATGAATATTGGCAAGGGTTAATCCAACCACCTTTCTTATCATTTCACTTCGATTCCTGGTGCAGATGACTACAGAGATCGTTGGCACTGTCATGCTAAGCTTCTCCTTACACAATGGCATGCTACCAGGTCACTATGCACATACCGTATTCTGGAAGGATAGACGTTTGATGTCTTCCATTATCGAAAGGGGGCACTGGATCGCTTACTCAGGATGAGAGATGCTTGTTTCACGAACGGCGACATGAAACCTTGCCGGATCAAAATCTGCCAATGCACGATCCTTTGCGGATATAACCTTCACGTCTTCTGGCCACTCGATTGCAAATGCAGTATCATCCCAGCGCACGCCCTGAGCATAGTTGGGGGCATAGAATTCGGACATTTGATAAAATACCTCGGTGTTATCTACCAGGGTCTGGAAGCCGTGGGCGAAGCCTTCCGGTATGTAGAGCATTCTGCGGTTCTCGGCGGTGAGTTCTACCCCGATATGATGTGTAAAGGTAGCGGATTGGGGACGGAGATCAATGATCACGTCATAGATCGCACCCATCGTACAGCGCACCAGTTTAGCCTCAGCAAAGGGTGGTAGTTGCAAGTGCATGCCTCGAAGTGTGCCTCTGGATTTGTTAAAAGAGATGCTGCACTGAACCAGACGTGGATTAAGACCATGGGTCTCATATTCATGCTGGCACCAGGTTCGGGCAAAAAAACCGCGTTCATCTTCGAGTCGTTCTGGTTCAATCATAAACGCGCCTTGCAGCTTTGTCTCGATGAAAAGCATAATATGATATTGTTACTTTCTTGTACTGCTGAGGTACAGAGGGCGCAGAGACATGGATACTCGATTAGTACTCTCTGCGCACTCTCTGCCTTGACGATGTGCCATTCTGATCTAGTGAACACGTAGTAATACGACTATCAGGCGTACACTGTGACTTCGGGGATTGGTACTACAAACTGACCACCCCATTCGCGGATGTACGACATCTGCTGCATGATTTCATCTTTGAAATTCCATGGTAGTATTAATACATAGTCCGGCCTGGTTTCACGAATGTTATCAGGAGATAAAATTGGAATACGTGTCCCTGGCAGAAATTTACCCTGTTTGTAGGGATTACGATCAACCGTATAGTCGAGAAAATCCGTACGAATGCCACAATAGTTCAACAGCGTATTGCCCTTGCCTGGCGCACCGTATCCAACGATAATTTTACCATCACGTTTAGCGGTGATCAAGAAATCCAATAACTTGCGCTTGGTTTCTTTGACTTGTTCACCAAAGAGGGCGTAGGTTTCCATATGCGTAAAACCGGCTGTTTCTTCACGTGCCTTGAGTTCGATAGCACGGGGGGTGAGTGGCTTTGTTGCATCTTCGGCGTGGCAGGCATAGATGCGTAAAGAACCACCGTGGGTAGGTATTTCTTCGACATCAAACAATGTCAGACCGTGAGCGGCAAAGATCTTTTCTGCGGTAATGAACGAAAAGTATGAGAAGTGTTCATGGTAGATTGTATCAAACTGATTTTCTTCCATCAACCGCATCAGATGAGGAAACTCAATCGTGATGACGCCCTGAGGTTTGAGCAAGATCTTCATGCCCGCGACAAAATCATTAACATCTGGCACCTGTGCCAGCACATTATTGCCGAGGATGAGATCCGCTTGCTTGCCCTCGGTGGCCAGTTCTTGCGCCAGCTTGACTCCAAAGAATCTCACCAGCGTTGACACACCTTTTTCAACTGCCACTTTGGCGACATTAGCGGCTGGTTCGATCCCCAGAACCGGAATACCTTTCTGCACAAAATATTGCAGCAGATAGCCATCGTTGCTGGCCAGTTCCACGACAAAACTCTGCTTGTCGAGATGCAGACGCTCTACAATCATGTCGGTATAATCACTGGCATGCTGGAGCCAGGAACTGGCGTATGAGGAGAAATAAGCATATTCAGTGAAAATATCTTCCGGGCTAACATACTCATCCAGTTGTGCCAGGAAGCATTGCTCACACACATACACATGCAGCGGATAGAACGGCTCCATCTGGTTAAAATGCTCTGCCGACACGTAACTCTCACACAGAGGCGACATACCCAGATCAACCAGGGTATAGTGCAAACGCTCCCCACAAAACCGACAATGACTTTGATGCATTGTGGGGGAAAGTTGAGTAGGACGTATCTCTGTTGTTGTCATGTGTTAACCTCTATTTCTGGTGCTATAACTATCCTGCTACAGGCGTCGTAACATTCTCTTCACGCCAGCGCAGCGTTGCATCCAGACGCTGGCTGCTCAGCAATTGTTTAATATGGTCGATACGTTTATACTTTGGACCTTCGAAGTCTTCCAGTTTCAAGCCAATACGCTGGTATACCTCGTATAATGCCTGTGCGCCGCGCCGGGCGTTCCATTGGGGTTTGAAATCGGGCAACATTCTAGCCGCTTTGCTGAAATCTACCTGATAGCTACGCTTATCCGGGCTAGCATCAGGAGCGTATTCAATCTGGCAACCAGGAACCGTCTCGCGTACAATCTCGGCCAGATCACGCACCTGATAGTTTTCCGTATTGATACCGATGTTAAAAGCCTGATTATGAACTACGTCACGTGGGGCACGCAGCACAGCGATAAAGGCATATGCGATATCCTCGATATGGACAATCGGTCGCCAGGGAGTGCCATCGCTCTTAATATAGACTTTGCCTGTTGTAATAGCCCAGGCAACCAGGTTATTGAGAACGAGATCGAAGCGATGACCAGGAGATACGCCATAGGCAGTTGCATTGCGCAGAAACGTTGGGCTAAATTGTGTATCCGCGAGCTGCGCAACATCCTGTTCCACCAGCACCTTGGAATGTCCATAGGGGGTCACAGGATTAAATGCGGCTGTTTCATCTAGCACCATCTCTCCTGCGGCGCCATACGTGCTACAGGAAGATGAAAAGAGAAAGCGTGGAATGCCAACTTCTCTGGATAGAGCTGCCAGGCGTACAGACGCCTTATGATTAATTGCATAGGTCAGATCGGGATCGAGATTACCCAACGGATCATTTGAGAGGGCAGCGAGATGGCAGACTGCATCAAATCCCTCGAGATCGGCAGCCTGTACATCGCGAACATCCTTCTTTATGGAAGGAACTTCAAGAGCAGGTTCGCCAAACACACATTCCTCAAAAAGACCACTATCCAGCCCTACAACTTCATATCCTTCAGCAAGTAGCATCGGCACCATCACTGTGCCTATATACCCTTTATGGCCGGTTACCAGCACACGCATGTTGTTACTCCCAGATCTTACTATTATATGATTACGTTTTACCTCAGAGGTACAGATAGCATAAAGATGAGACCAGATAATGTTTTAATCCCAGTTTTCGTAACCTCTGAGGATGGCTATTCCTACCATTAGGAATGAAGCGAAGATACCACACGAGCTTACAGAGCACACTGTGGTGAGCAATAGTATAGCATTAAAATCATGCATATAATAATGCTATATGTAACCGTTCAGACGATCCCTGCGCCAGCGGGGGCGCGGGGGCCGCAGGCCCCCGCAAAACCTTCTTGTCGGCCCATTTTGGCGGCTTTGCCGCCAAAATGGGCCGACAAGAAGAGACTCTGGGAGGGGCAACGCCCCTCCCGACCACCCCACCTGAACGGTTACATGCTATATGCGTATCAAAAACACATTGAATGAAACGGTTCAGATCTTTACATATCCGGTAGTTTGAAGATTCGTCTTTGAACCAGGCAATCTTCGCTATCTACAATGGTAGCAGCGTTGTGTTGTCGTCAGACCTATGGATGGTTCTGCTATTCAGAGTGTATCTATTCAGGGTTCAGAAGCGATAATGTCTCGGCTTGCGACTGAATGGGTGGAGACGCTGGCTTGACCAGAGATTCCCCACGTGTGAATAATTAAATTACATCAAGGTGCGCTATAGACAATTCCTGAAACGTTTCAATCTAGTGTATATGTACTGGCAGGCAGTGAATATCTAATGATGAAATGAGAGAATGAAATGGCAAGTTCGTCATATTGACGCATGTCAGCCACTCTGTTATAATTTGTGTCCGGTAGGAATGCCGAAGTGGCGGAATGGCAGACGCGGCGGTCTCAAAAACCGTTGGGGGCAACTCCATGCGGGTTCGACTCCCGCCTTCGGCACCAGATACTCTTGTCGGGGCGTGGCTCAGCCCGGTAGAGCGCCGCGTTCGGGTCGCGGAGGTCGGTGGTTCAAATCCACTCGCCCCGACCATTATGTATCTGTATCTCAGGTAACTGCCTGGTGCGCACGTGCGGCCAGGCATGTTTTTTGCAGGTCAGGTATGCTCTGATAGCCTCTTTCCACTATGCTCATCTCATACATATGCAGCATGGTCGTTTCTGTACAAAGCGTTTTCTACGGGAAGGAGCAACATAATCATGCACCACCCACTTCGCCAGCGGATTGCAAGTATCATAACTGTGGGTATCCTGGCACTCATTTTCTGGCGTATTCTGGATCGCATGTTTATTGTTATGTGGTCAAATGTGCCATGGTGGGGTTTTATTGTGATGGCCGTTCTGCTTTTTCTGGCGGTTGATTATCTCGTCTCCAAGGCCTTTCGCTAAGACTTCTTCCCGTTGACTAGAGCCTATCACGTTATACAGACATATGCGCCTGTCGAAACACGTCTGGATAGTAGTTTTTGCGATCGTTCTGGCTTTGTCTGGCTGTGGTGCGCTGGTTGGCAGTGTGCCCTCTACGCCGACGCCGTTCCCCACATTTTCACGTCTGCCCAGTGTCACGCCAGCGCCGCCTAGCCCGACAATTGGGCCGACGCGTACACCACGCCCTACTGCTACACCGCAGTTTCTGCAAGGCACGGTTGCCATTGGTGCGAATATCCGCTCTGGCCCGGATATTAGCTTTGATGTGGTTAGCAGTATTGCTGCAGGTGATCAAGTTATTTTGCAAGGTCAGCGTGATGGCTGGTACCAGATCGAAACTGTTGCTGGCATCCGTGGCTGGATGTCGGGCCTGGTGTTGGAAGTTCCGCCGTCTGCCCCCGATATACTGCCAGTTGTGTCGCCTTGAAGCCCGCTCTGGTGTAGCACAGGCTACGGGTTAGTCCCACCAACAATACCAGATCTCTACTGTCGATGTGAGCGAGTCATCAGCATAGACATAGATGCTCCGTGTCTGTATGTCTCTGTGGTGCAAGTATGCCCCCAATGGTGACCAGGTACCGGCACTGATTTGCTGTGCTATAATGCCCCCACATATCTTAATGTCGTCTATACTTGTGCGTGCTTTGTAGCCAGTTTTATCTGAGCCAACGCTCGACTGGCGTAGCGTAAGGATACCATGCACGAGCGAGTTGTTTCCCCATCAGATGAACAACGTTTGCGTGACGGCCCGAAGCAGCCTGTCTATCATCAGAGTATCAGTACACGGCTGCGCTGGTCGTATTTAATCTCCTCTACTCTGCCGCTGCTGCTGGTGGGCATGTTGCTGATTGTGCTGAATTTACGCACGCAGCAACGCAATGTCTATGACGAACAGGTGCTCCTGGCCACGCAGGCGGCCAGGGATATCTCCACGTATATTTCCGGTATCGAGGCCCAGTTGCTGCGCTTTGGGCAAAATGTGCGTATCGATACGCCATTTGAGGAGTTGGAGATTGCTGCACGAAGCTTGATCCGTAATAATGCCCCCGATATCCGTGCTCTAACGATCTATGACGTTGATGGGCGCGAAATTGCGTTTTTTACCTATGATCAGCTGGCCTCGGGGGCCGAGGCTAATCGATCTAGCAATAATCTAACCCGTGATCCGCTGGTAGTGGCTGCGCTTGAAGGGCAGGGAGGTCGTAGCGATATTTATGAGCGGAATGAACAGGTGCAGTTTACAACGGTAGTGCCTCTGCGCAGCCAGGGCGACGTTATCGGGGCAATCAGTGCTGATCTGAGTGCGGTACCGATTATACAAGATTTGCGTACATTTAAGAGTACGTCTGGCGATGTTACCCACTATCTGTTGAATGATCAATTCGAGGTGGTACTCTACGATAGTCCGCCAGGTCTCAGTCCTGTACCCGGGGTTCTTGATGACTTTGCATCTGAGGCGCGTATTGGCGAATTTGAGCTTGGTGGAGGCCAGCGGGTTGTGCGTTCACGGGCACCTGTGAATCCGATAAACTGGTGGGTGGTGGTTGAACAGCCTTCAAGTGTTGCGTTTGCGTCGGTGCGGCGGAGTGTGATTCTACTGGTGGCACTGGTTATTGTGGTTGGCGCACTGGCACTGGGGTTAGGGTTGGCCCAGGCGCAGGCGATTGTACGGCCACTGCGGGCCTTGCGTATCGGTGCGCAACGTCTGGGTGCGGGCGATCTGGGGTATCGTATCGATGTGCGCAGAACTGATGAAATGGGGCAGATGGCGCATACCTTTAACCAGATGGCTGCTCATTTGCAACAGAGTCTGTCGGAAATTGAACGTCAGAATGAACATTTGCGCAGTGGCCTGACCCTGGCACGTGATATTCAGATGGGTCTGTTGCCAACAGCCCCCCCCTGGAACCAGCATATGCTGGCGGTAGAGGCGCGTTCTATTCCGGCCCACGAGGTGGGTGGCGATTTCTATAGTTATCTGGCGCTCACTGATGATCATGCGGCTATTGCTGTGGGCGATATTTCAGGCAAAGGCGTGGCTGCGGCGCTCTTGATGGCCCTGACAAGTAGTATGGTCGAATCGCAGTCTCGTCAGGTGGAACTGCCCTCGACCTTGTTTCATACCTTGAATGATCTGTTGAGTCCTCGTTTGAAGTCAAATCGTATGAATGCCGCATTAGTCTATGCCCTGTTCGATTTACGGGCGCATACTATGACGGTAGCCAATGCAGGTATGATTTCACCCTTGCTGATCCGGCAGCGTCAGAACGATGGAAACGGCGATCCGTCGCATACAACCGTGACGTGCGCTTTTGTTGAGGTCGGCGGCTTACCGATCGGGGCGATGTCCCGGGCGCTGTATCAGGATGTCACGGTGTCGCTACACGCTGGTGATACAGTACTCTTTCTAAGCGATGGGGTTGTCGAAGCAAAAAATGAAGCTGGTGAGTTATTTGGCTTTGATCGCCTGGAAACCCTGGTAGTGAATATGCATGAGTTTACGGATATGTCGGTCTTTGTGACACTGATCCTCCGTCAGGTGCAGGAGTTTATGGGGACAGCCGAGCAGCATGATGATATTACGATTGTGGCTGTACGCCCAACTATGCTGGCAGCTTCGCCACGTGATGTGGATGCAGAGAAAACCACGGGCATGGTGTCGATCTAGGCAGCCTGGCTGGTTGTCTGCTTCAGGTATACGAGGGTGTCCTTCCAGGCTGTGCGCTTATACACTATTTGGGAGAATATAGGTTATGTTGCTGTATAACACACTCACCGCCGCTACAGGTGAGTTTGTCATTCCTGAAGATCGCCCGGTGAAGCTGTATGTCTGTGGGGTGACGCCATATGATACAACGCATATTGGGCATGCCCGTACGTATATCGTATTTGATGTATTGCTGCGCTACCTGCGCTGGCGGGGTGCAACGGTTGAGTATTGCCAGAATGTGACTGATGTCGATGATCCGCTGTTTGAGCGGGCGGCGCGTGATGGGGTTGCCTGGCAGGATCTGGCCCATATGCAGACGGAACGCTTTATCGCCGATTGTGCTGCGTTAAATATGGTTCCACCAACCTATTTCCCCCGCGCAAGCGAAGAGATCGATGCGATGATTCCACTGATCGAGCGACTGGTGGAACTTGGGCATGCGTATGTGCGTAGCGGAAATGTGTATTTCGATATTCATAGTGACCCGCAGTATGGCGCGATGGCGCATATGGATTATGCCGGGTTGTTGGCAACGGCTAATAGTCGGGGCAATAATCCTGATGATCCCAATAAGCAAGATCCGCTCGATTTTGTCCTCTGGCGTGCAGGCCGTCCCGGCGATCCAACCTGGGATAGCCCCTGGGGGCCAGGATTGCCTGGCTGGCATATTGAGTGCAGTACCATGGCTACGCGCTATCTTGGCCCGCAACTTGATATTCATGGGGGTGGACGCGATCTAATTTTTCCACATCACCCGTGCGAGATTGCGCAGATCGAGCCAGTTACCGGTGTTCGGCCATTTGCGCATGTCTGGATGCACGTTGGGATGGTAGGGCTGCATGGCGAGAAAATGAGCAAGTCGCTGGGCAATCTGGTATTTGCCCGTGATGCCGTGCGTGAGTATGGGGCGAATGCGCTGCGCTGGTATCTGCTCGGCTTTGCCTATCGCGATGATCTGGATTATGAATCTTCCGGAGTGGAACAGTCCGTTATTCATACTAACCGTCTGCAAGAAGCCCTTGGGGTGATAGGGGGGCATGGAACGGAGCTTGATGCCGGTTCCGCACAACGTGCGTTTGAGGCTGCTCTGGATACAGATCTGCACACCGGGTTAGCGCTGGAGGCACTCGGTACGCTTGTTCAGTCGATCCTGGCCGCGGCCGCCGAAGGTCGTTCGGTGCGTACGGCTCAGGCGACGCTGGCTGAACTGGCGGATGTGTTGGGTCTATGGGTGGGTGAATAGACGAAGGATGTGCGCATGTCTGGATTTAATCTTTTAAAAGGTATGGTGGTGTGCCTGTTGCTACTACCACTGCTTATGGCATGCGAACTGGCGCGACCGCGAGCAGATGCTGCGCCCAGTGGTACGCTGCGCTGGAGTCTGGAAGGTGTTACCGATCTTCCTGATCTTGATCCGGCAAAACCGAGTAATCAGCAAGCTATATCAGTGATCAATCTGGTTTTTGCTGGTCTGGTACGCCTGGACGGTGATCTGCGTGTCCAACCGGATGGTGCAGAGAGTTGGCAGGTGAGCAGCGATGGTACAACCTATACATTTATGCTTCGGCGTACTTTGAAGTTTGGCAATGGCGATCCGGTAACGGCCCACGACTTTGTCTATGCGATCAACCGTGCGCTGTCGCCTGATACTGCGTCGTATGGTGCGCCTGGCCAACTCAGTCGGATTGTTGGGGCAACTGATGTGATTGCGGGAAAGGCGAAAACTGCCAGCGGGGTACGTGCACTGAACGATTATACGCTAGAGATTGAGCTAGAACAGCCTCAGGCGCACTTCCTTTCCCAGCTTACGTATCCCTATACCTTTGTGGTTCCCCAGCAACTGATCGAAGAACTGGGTGACGACTGGACTGAACAGGCCTATGGCAGCGGGCCGTTTCGGGTGCGCGAGTGGCGACATAATGAAGAGATCATCCTGGAGGCCAATCCATACTACTGGCCAGGCAGCTCCGGTGTTGCGATCATCCGTCTGCCGTTTTACCAGGAGAACGAAGATGCCTATCGACTCTATCGGGAAGGGGCACTGGATGTGATGGGCAGTAGCCAGAGTGGTATTCCCTCGGCCCTGGTGGCCGAGGCGCAGGAATTGCCCGGTTTTCGGACTTCGCCAGCTCTGGTGGTGCGTTTTGTGGGCTTCAATAACACGCTTGCGCCCTTTGATAATGTGCTGGTACGGCGTGCTTTTGCGCTGTCGGTAGACCGGCGCGACCTGGAGCAGCGTGTTCTGGCTGGTACGGTGGTGGCTACCGAGCGCATTCTTCCCGATGGATTAGCTGGCTCGCATCTTTCCGTTGATGGACAACACTTTGATCCACGGGGTGCCCGGTCGGCGTTGACCCTGGCAGGGTATCTTGGTGGCCAGGATTTGCCCCCTGTTACGCTCACCTATGGGCAGGAAGGTGACAACGAACTGGTGGCGCAGGCGCTGCAGCGTTATTGGCGCGATACTCTGGGTGTGACAGTGCAGTTAGAGGGGTTGGATCTGGAGCCATTCATTGCCCGGCTCAATGAAACCTATCGTACCCCTGAAAATGGCCTACAGATATACCTGAGTGTCTGGGGGGCCGATTATCCCGACCCGCAGAATTTCCTGTCGCAGCAGTTGCGTACCGGTTCCCCCAACAACAATGGACACTGGTCGGACGCTGAATTTGATCAACTGGTTGAACAGGCCGACCGCATGGGTGGTCAGGATCAGCGGGACGAGCGCATGGCCATATATAATCGCGCCGAGCAGATCGCCCTGGACAATGTAGGCTGGTTGCCATTGTACAATACACGCATTAATGTACTGGTACGTCCGAACATACGAGGGATCGATTTCACACCACAGGGGTTGGTTGCGCCGGATTGGACACGTGTCAGGGTTGTGAGGGAGGATTAGAGCCAATAATCACATAAGCAATGTAAAAATAGTAGGGGCGGTTCGCGAACCGCCCCTACGGGCTAATTTTCAAGCCAATTTCCCAAAAAATGTTGCCTCCGGCAACATTTTTTGAGAAAAAGATCATCTTCTTCCACCCTGCCGGAGGCGAATGCCAGCCGTTGGATGGGCAACAGCGTAACGTGTGTAGATAACAACCTGTTACAAAACTACCCAACTACCTCGATATTATCCTTGCCACCGTAGGCATTCCACCAGGGCTTCGCTCCCTGATTCAACACCTCGTTGAGCGACGTAATATTCTGCACACCCCGGTCGCTCAGCCAATCCTCCAGTGCGCCAATACCCTTCTCGCCATAGATCTGAATACCATCCTGCCAGGTAGCGCGACCACACAGCACACCATTGAAGGATACACCAGCTTCGGCTGCCAGCGCCAGAGTCTCGCGGAACACATCGTCGGTGACACCGGCACTGAGGTAGATAAACGGCAGTGTGGTGCTGGCTGCAGCCTCACGGAAGAGATCCATCGCCTCTTTGCGGCTATAGGCTGCCTGGCCGCCAAATGCCTTGGTTCCCTCGACATACTTCATGTTGATCGGAACCTCGACCTTGAGGACATCGACGCCATAACGTGGCTTGGAGAATTCTTCCATATAGGCCTTGACATATTTAGGCTTGACCTTGGCAAACTCAAGGCCCTTTTCGTCGCCGATCTTATCCTCGTAAGCAAGCGGCTCGAGGAAGAATGGCACATCAAGGGCGGCACACTCAGCGCCAATGCGCTCGATAAAAGCATACTTGCGACTACAGATTGAAGCCTCGTCGAACGGATTGATGTACAGCAACAGCTTGATTGCATCAGCGCCATTTTCGACCAGTCGACGTACACTCCAATCGTCCAGCAAGTCTGGCAGGCGACCCTTTACCGATGCGTCGTACCCGGTTTTCTCGTAGGCCAGCAGCACACCGGTGCTGGGGGCGCGCTGCTTGATCGCATCCAGACCAAATTCCGGATCCATCAAGATCGCGCTGGCATGTGGGGTTAGAATGCGTGTCACGGCTGTCTTAAACTCAACCAGATTCTCGCGAGAAGCATCCTTGCCCATTGCTTTGCCGATGGCCTTTTGCAGCGATCCACGCTGATCCATCGCAGCCGCCGAAATTACCCCTTCTTCATTGGCACATGCCTGGATACCTGCGTACTTGCCCTTGCTCATTTGCACCTTCGCCATAGCCTGTTCCTCCCTGATTGGCATTCAACGTATGCAGCCAGCTTGCTAGATCATATTGCGGCATTTCGAACAGCCGCATACGAAACCGCTGCATCTGATAATAACAGTTCATAAAGACTTACAGATGCGCCTATTATATACGTATGCCGCAAAAAGTAAAATCTATGTACGTCTGTACCTGTTCACAATTGGAGGAAGCGATTCACCCCAGAGATACGGAGTCACAGAGAATATCTCTTTCTGCTGCTGCCAATGCCGTCGCTGGTTGGGTAGTGCTGCACACGGATCAGCTGGCGCTCGCTTGATAGGGAACAGGTACGTACGTCTGGCATATGTATGCCGCTGCAATGTTGCTTTTCACGCCGCCATGCGCTATGATACAGGCGCTACAAAGCTCTTTTGAACGTATTGTATTGTGTCGTGCAAGTCATGTAAGGTAAATTTGTGTATATGAGGAGAGTGCGCTATGCGTAAAATAGTAGGAGCATTTGCGTTTCTGTTTGGCCTGGGGCTTGGTTTGATTGGTGGCGCGGCGCTACTGGCGTACGCGTATCAGGCTGCTGGCCTCTATCCGCCTGATGATGCGACCATTAAATTTATTGCACGCGAGCGTGGCTGGCTCCGCGACGATGTATAGTCTGTTGCTGTCGGGTTGTATGTGATGCAAGGCACGCGGCTGGCACACACGCTCATCAGATCAGGCGACGAATTTCGGTGTGTGGCATCGCCGCGTTGCTGCTGGCAGCATATGTCTTATGTTCGATCTGAATTTCATGTCTGATTTGTGTGTTACCACCTGAGTGAAGCGCTGATACGCGGAATGTACCAGGGAAATTTAGTTCGGTAGGAGTCTGTATGCAAAAGCCATGGGTACAATTTTATGATGAGGATACTCCTCCGACTTTGTCTTATCCTGATATGCCGCTGTATACATTGCTGACAGATAAAGTGCGGCAGTCCCCGGATCATCTGGCAACCAACTTCGTACTGAAATATCTGCTTGGTGATCGTTTTACGGTTGGTGGCAAGTTGACGTATCGCCAGCTTGAAGACCTGGCCGCCCGGATGACAACGGCGCTCTATCAGTTGGGGGTACGCAAGGGTGATCGGGTGGCGCTGATGCTGCCCAACTCGCCGCAGTATCTTATCACATTTTATGCGGCGATGCGGCTGGGCGCGATTGTAGTTAACCTGAATCCGACCTATACCAGCCGTGAGTTAAAGCAGTATCTGGAGGATAGCGGCGCAGAAACGATTGTGCTGCTAAATTTATTCTGGCCGCGCCTGCGTGAAATACAGGCAACCACATCAATCAAGCGGGTGATTGTTGCCCATATCTATGATACGTTGCCAGTGCCCTGGCGCTGGCTGGTACAGCTTAGCCAGCGTCGTGACAAAGAGTGGGTGACGGTGCGGCCTGAACATAATATCTTCTTTTTTCATCATCTTTTAGAGAAATATGGCCCTACACCTCCCCAGATTGCCGTAATGCCCGATGATGTGGCAGTATTACAGTATACCGGCGGAACGACTGGATCACCCAAGGCGGCAATGCTGACGCATCGTAATCTGCTGGCGAATGTCATTCAGGTGAATGCCTGGTATAGTAGCAGCCATCCGGGGCAGGAACGATTAATGGCGGCTATTCCTTTTTTTCATGCCTATGGTATGACTGTCTGTATGTTGATCGGTATTTTTCTCGGATGTGAACTGGTGCTGATCCCTAATCCACGCCCGATCGAAAATGTGATGCATATCCTGGCACGCGAACGTTGTACGATCTTTCCTGGTGTACCAGCAATGTATATTGGGATTGTGAATCATCCGAATGTACAGCAGTATGACCTCACCAGCGTCCACGCCTGCTTGAGTGGTTCCGCACCGCTGCCAATGGATATCCAGGAGCGCTTTGATCAATTGATCAGCGGTCGTCTGGTCGAAGGCTATGGCCTGACCGAGGCTTCGCCAGTGACCCACGCGAACCCTCTGTTTGGCGTGCGCAAGCCCGGGAGTATCGGTATTCCACTGGTTGATGTCGAGGCGAAAATTATTGACCTGGAAACAGGTGGGGAGATCTCGTTTGGTTCGGATCAGCGCGGCGAGTTGTGTGTGCGAGGCCCTCAGGTGATGTCAGGCTACTGGAATCGTGCCGAGGAAACGGCAACGACGCTCAAGGATGGCTGGTTGCATACTGGCGATATCTGTATGGTCGACGAAGATGGCTTTTTCTTTATTGTCGATCGGAAGAAAGATATGATTATTGCCAGTGGCTTCAAGGTGCTGCCGCGCGATGTTGAAGAGGTGCTGTTTATGCATCCGAAGGTGCGCGAGGCGGTGGTTGCTGGTATTCCTAACCATGATCGTGGCGATGATACGGTTAAGGCTTATATTGTGCCCCAGGCCAATAGCGACCTGACCGTCGAGGAGCTTCAGGCATTCTGTCGCTTGCATCTGGCCCCTTATAAAATCCCGCGTGAGATCGAGTTTCGTGAGACGTTACCCAAAACGGTGGTTGGCAAGGTGTTGCGGCGTGTGCTGGTTGAAGAGGAACTGGCGCGACGCACCGCTAACAAGAGTAGTGGTGTGTAGTCAAACGCGTTGTCGTCCGATGCGCCGCAGCGGGGGAGTGGGAGTCGTGCAGCCAAAGCTTATTCCAGCCGGTCGCCACGGTGTATCTGAACCTGAACGCGGTTTTCGCCTGCTACCATGCTTAAGACCAGGCTGACCAGTGAGATTACCAGGCCACCCCAGAAAGCTGACCAGAAGCCGTATACATGAAATTCGATCCCCAGGGTGCGCGCCAGTTCTGATGCCAGTGCCAGTAACAGCGCGTTAATCACTAACCCGAATAACCCCAGAGTGAGCAGAATAAGTGGGCAGGTTAATAGAATCAGCAGTGGACGTAAGAGTGCGTTGAGTAGCCCGAATACAATCGCTACAATTCCCAATTGCCATCCCGGACCAATAAACTCGATCCCCGGTACAATCCATACAGCCGCAAAGATCGCCAGCGTACTGATCAACCAGCGTAGGACGAGTCGCCTGGCGTTAAATGGTTGTTCCCGTATATTGATTTCATTCATGGTATTTCCTTAAACACTCAAGCTTGCCTGCTATAGTATCAAAAAATGTAGCCTGATACCAGAGAAATAATTTATTTTCGGGAAAGTGGTTGCGTAGACAACTTATTTTTTGTGAAAGAAACCACATGGAATCATGTTTTCAAGCTATAAAAAGGTCTCTGCACACTATTTGCACATATATTTTAGCATATAACTGGACGATATAAAATAGATATGCAAGTGTATTGGTTATTTTATCCAACTGCAATGCTCTGGTTTTTGATACACTCACCTATAGACATAGACAAAAAGTTTTGATAAAGTAAAGTCAACACAGAAACAGTTAGTTGTAGAACCAAACCAGTAAAGCGTCAGGAACGTGTCTCAGCATGTATAGAGATAGAAGACGGTTCTGACAGGCAGACTGGGTTTGCCCCGGTGTGAAAGACGGCCCATCCTGTGTGTTCTCTTTCACACGGTACAATCAACACCGAGCAACTGAAGTTGTTCTTTCTCCTGCACTGATGCAGTCGAGTATTGACTCGAAATCATCGCATTGAAGCTTAGTTATATCTATTTGTCTGCTGAATTCCCATAGGTAATTCCCGTACCGCTGGCACCGGGCGGGAGTGTAGTTGTATCTGGTGAGAGGTTTGTCGTGCGCTGGCACCGCTGGTGAATCTCACAATCCGTATGGCGTTGCTATACGAATGACATCAGATGGAAGGTTGTACCTGCTTATGGGATCTCCTGGGCGTTGATACGCCGGGAGCATTAGTAATGCGAGTGTGGCCCCCGTACCGCTGGCACCGGACGGGGACCGTGGCACCGGCGGAGTGAGCGCCGATGCATATGTATGGTACCACAATACCGTACAGGCATCCTCTCTCTTCCGCCCTCATATTGGGGGCGTTTTGATTACCCACAACACTACCTTCTCTACGCCTCCTATGCCGACGCTTATCGTAATGGATAACAATACCTTTCTATTTCGGTAACGGTCATTGGTAGCCTGTTTCGTATCTCATGCTTTTTTTTCGGGCCTGTACTGGGATATGTCTGTATATCTCTCAGTAAGGCTTCCGTTTCAGGTAGTGAATAGATCACGTTGTCTATTCGGAACGGTCATACACCTTTTCGGCGAGAGGTTGCTCTCGCATCAACCAGGCCGGTTGATACGATGTTTTACATCGGTTCAATTGTATTTTAAGCAAAGTAGGAGGCAGGTCATGCGACAGATCGCATTTTACGGCAAAGGCGGAATTGGAAAGTCGACCACCCAGCAAAATACGGCGGCGGCTCTGGCAGCGCAGGGCAACAAGATTATGGTCGTCGGATGTGATCCCAAAGCCGACTGTACGCGCCTGCTGCTGCGCGGCCATCGCCAGGTATCGGTGCTTGATACCATCCGCGAACTGGGTGATGCCGATAGTGTCACGCTCGATAAGGTGATTACAGCGGGTTATGGCGAAGTGAAGTGTGTTGAGTCTGGTGGCCCTGAGCCAGGTGTTGGCTGTGGCGGTCGTGGTGTTATTACGGCTATTCAGACCCTCGAGCGCCTGGGGGCATACGAGGAAGAGCTGGACTATGTCTTCTATGATGTGCTGGGTGACGTGGTGTGTGGTGGGTTTGCAATGCCAATCCGCGAGGGCTATGCCGAGGAAATCTATATCGTCTGCTCTGGTGAGTATATGGCACTGTTTGCGGCCAATAACATTTCCAAGGGTATTCGCAAGTTTGCCCAGCGTGGATATGCCCGTCTCGGTGGTTTGATCTGTAACTCACGTCTGGTTGAGAATGAGCTTGAACTGGTTGAGGAATTTGCTAGTCGTCTCAATACTCACTTGATCCACTTTGTACCGCGTAGCAAGGATGTGCAGCGCGCTGAGATTAACAAGAAGACTGTGCTTGACTACGATGAGACGTTGCCCCAGGCCCAGGAATATCTGACTCTGGCGAAGAAGATCGACGAGAACGAACGCTTTGATATTCCTACACCTATTACTCAGGACGAACTGGAAGATCTGATGCGGGCGTATGGGATTGTAGACTAGGATCACAGGACGGTGGGTTGTAGAGCGTAGATGATGGGTGGTGGACGATGGACGGTAGACAGGCTTCGTGATCTGCGATCCGTCGTTCATCGCTCAGGAAGAAGGCGACTACTATGTTGAGTGATGCAGTCCAGAACCTGCTAAACAAGCAAATAAAGCATGAACTGTATTCCGCATACCTCTATCTTTCAATGGCAGCCTATTTTGAATCGCTCAGCCTTGGCGGGTGCGCACATTGGATGCGCTTGCAAGGGAAAGAGGAACTGGAACATTCGCTCAAGTTGTTTGATTTCATCACGGATCGTGGTGGGCGTATCGTTCTCGAAGCGATTGACCAGCCACCAGGTGAGTTTGGATCACCGCTTGAGGTCTTTCAGCAAGCTCTAGCGCACGAGCGCCATGTCACACGTCTGATCTATGGCATCTACGAGGCTGCTGTTGCGGAGCATGATTATGCTACGCAGACAATGTTGCACTGGTTTATCGACGAGCAGGTGGAGGAAGAAAAGAGTGCCAGCTCGCTCGTAGACCTGTTGAAGCTGAGTGGCGATCATGGGGCTGCATTAATAATGCTCGACCGACAGTTACATACGCGCCGGGGTGACTAGCATAATCAGTGAAGGGGGGGACATCATGGCACAGCTTAAAACATTTGATTGTTCGGGGGGATGTATTCCACAGCCAGAGACGATGGCCGCTAAAGTAGCCGAGCATCCTTGTTATGGCAAAGATGCCCACTTCAAGTTTGGGCGTATCCACGTCCCGGTGGCACCACGCTGCAATATCCAGTGTAACTACTGTACGCGCAAATTCGCCTGCCCCAACGAGAATCGCCCGGGTGTAACCACAAAGGTTATTTCGCCCGAGGAGGCTATGGTGACAATCAAGAATGCGGTGGAGAAAGAGCCGCGCTTGAAGATTCTGGGTGTGGCCGGGCCGGGTGATGCGCTGGATAATCCGGCAACGATTGCAACTTTTGAGCGGGCGCAACATGAGTTCCCCTTCCTGACGCGCTGTCTTTCGACAAATGGTTTGCTGTTGCCCGACAAAATCGAAGAGATCGACCGGGTGGGCATTACAACGCTGACGATCACAATCAATGCGGTGGATCCGGATGTGGGCGAGAAGATTTATTCGCATGTGCGCTATCGGGGGGTTACCTATCGTGGCCGCGAGGCGTTTCAAATCTTGAATCGCAACCAGCTTGAAGGATTACGCCAGGCAGCTATGCGCGGTATGGTGGTCAAGGTGAACTCGGTACTCATTCCGGGAATCAACGATGAGCATCTGGTTGAAGTGGCTCGCGTCGTCAAGTCGCTGGGAGCCTACATCCTGAATGTCATTCCAATGATCCCGCTGGCCAAGTTTATCGACATCGTTCCACCGACAGACGACGAAGTGAACCGTATCCGCGATGAGTGTGCCAATGTGATCCAGCAGTTTCGTAACTGTATGCGCTGCCGGGCCGATGCCATTGGTGTGCCGGGCGAAGAGGGATGTGGTGGCACTGAACCCGAGGCTGATAAGGTATGTACACCGAAGTTCTTACAGGATAAGCCGATTGTGCGCCCGACGACCGAGCCGAAGGTAGCCTAGAATTGCTGGTTATGCCTGTTATACGATGAAGCATACGCAGATCCGTCCATGCTGGAACCGATATTCATGTTCGGTATCTTCGTTTACGTTGTGGTTCAACACGCATATATGCTGATCTGTCTGGCCAGGATCTGGCCAATACGAAGGATTTATAGGTTGCGGCACGCGCATATGCGTGTACAGGTGCAGGCGCTGCCGCAATCACCAGTCATACTATAAGGAGTCCAGGCGATGAGTATCGATTCTATCGAGTTGAAGTGTAATGAAACGCTGCCTGATCGGGCGATCCATATTGCGGTGAAGGGGCCGGAAGGCTGCCAACGGGGTGATGGATCCAGTTGTTTTATTGCCAGTAATGTGGCAACTACTCCCGGCGATATGACCGAGCGTGGCTGTACGTATGCTGGTTGTCGTGGTGTGGTTGGTGGGCCAGTTAAAGATGTTATTCAATTGACCCATGGCCCAATCGGTTGCGCTTTCTTCTCGTGGGGCTATCGTCCTCACCTGGCCGACAGCGATTTCCATATGAAGTATACATTCGTCTCGGATATGAATGAGTCGAATATTGTCTTTGGTGGTGAGAAGAAGCTGTTGCAATGCATTATTGAGGCATCCCAGGAGTTCCCTGATGCCAAGGGTGTGTTTATCTACAATACCTGCTCGACGGCTCTGATTGGTGATGATGGCAAGGATGTGGCCAAAGAAGCCATGGAGATTATCGGCAAGCCGGTGGTGTTCTTTGACTGTGAAGGCTTCCGGGGCGTTAGCCAGTCGCAGGGACATCATGTGGGCAACGAGACGATCTTCAAGGAACTGGTTGGTTCGGAAGATCCAGAAGGTGACTTTAGCCGGTCGATCAATATCATTGGCGACTATAACATCAAGAATGATACACGCACCTTCGAGCCGCTGTTTGAAGCTATGGGCGTCAATATCCTCACCCGCTTCACCGGCAATGTCTCGGTGAACGAGCTGAAAATCATGCATAAGGCGGCCCTGAACGTGGTTCACTGTCAGCGGTCGGCCACCTATATTGCCGATATGATGCAGGCTAAGTATAACACCCCCTATATCAATGTGACGCTCTTTGGTCTGGAGGCGATGTCCCAGGCTCTGCGCGACACGGCGGCTCACTTTGGCCTGGAAGATCGCGCCGAGCAGGTGATTGAGCAGGAACTGGCCAAGATTATGCCGAAAATCGAGTACTTCCGTGAACGTCTGCAGGGCAAGCGCGTCTTTATCTATCAGGGTGCGCCACGGGCCTGGCACTGGATCGAGTTGCTCCGCGAACTGGGTATGGAAACCATTGCTGCTGCAACGACCTTTGGTCACGACGATGACTATCAGAAGATCTTTGAACGCATCCAGGAGGGCGGGATCATGATTGATAACCCCAACGTCCCGGAATTGGAAGAAATTCTGCATGTGCAGAAGCCGGATCTGTTTATCTCTGGCAACAAGGAAAAGTATGTGGCTTACAAGATGGGCGTGCCGTTTGTGAACGGACATACCTATGATACCGGGCCGTATGCTGGCTTTTCGGGTATGGTGAACTTTGCCCGCGATATTGAACGTGCGCTCTACTCGCCAGTCTGGAATCTGTTGAAGACACGCGCTCGTTCTGCGCCAGTATTGCAGAGCCAGGCTGTCTGATCAGGGAAAGTAAGTACAAGGTAGAACGTAGGACATAAAAAGGAACGCCGCCGCGAAGCCCTGGTCTGTTGACTGCATTGACGTCCATTTTCATCCCAGTGCGTGTCGTGTACACAACCGGGATGAAAATGGGCCAGCCCAGGCGGTGACTCCCGCTCCATGGTCGAATTGCTCCTTTCTACTTTCCCTTTGGACAAGGTTTCAGATTGACCAATTGTACGTTACATATCACAGACAGATTGGTGGCTTGAATCACCCACCCCCTGGCCCCTGCCCCTGCACGGGGCGAGGGAACCGGACGGGGCGTCCTGGCGGCACACGCTGCGCGTGTGCCGCCAGGACGCCCCGTCTCCCCCCTCTCTCTGAGGGAGAGGGGGGCAGGGGGGAGAGGGCGTATCGTTGAACCAAACTGTACAGTAAACATGAACCATGTCTTTGTCTACTTTTTGTACTAGCAATAACCAGGAGGACGGTCATGAGTACCGTAGTAAAACAAGAACGAGCCGTATCGATAAACCCTACGCGCTCGTGTGCGCCGATTGGCGCGATGCTGAGTGCGTTTGGTGTCCACGGGTCGATTACCATAAATCACGGTTCCCAGGGATGTGCAACCTATCCCCGTCATCAGATGGCGCGCCATTTCCGCGAACCGATTGAGGTGGCTACCACATCGCTGACTGAGAGGACAACGGTGTATGGTGGCAAAGAAAATTTGCTCGAGGCGCTCAAGAATATCTGGCAGCGCTTTCATCCGACCATGATCACGGTCTGCTCGACCTGTCTGTCGGAAACGATTGGCGACGATATTCCGGCGATCATTGAGGAGTTTCAAGATACGCACCCGGACGTGACAATCCCGATTCTTTCAGTGAAGACCCCTTCGTATATTGGGACGCATATTACTGGCTTCGACAAGTTCCTTACGGAAGTGGCCACCCGGTTGCCAGTGCGCAGTGCGCGTGGTGATAGCAATGGCAAGGTCAATGTTATTCCCGGCTGGGTGAACCCGGGCGACATCCGCGAACTGAAGTATCTGGTGCGCGAGATGGGTATCGATGGGATCTGGTTGACCGACTATGCTGATACGCTGGATGGTGGCTATTATGAGCCACGACCACGTTTTCCCAGTGGCGGTACCACGGTAGATGAATTGCGCGACTCGTCGCGCTCGATGGCGGCGATTGCGCTGCAAAAGTATGTAGGCGGTGAAGCAGCAAAGGTCTATAAGAAGCGTCACAATGTTCCGGCGCATATCTTGCCGATGCCAATTGGTATTGCCAACACCGATACATTTCTTGAGACATTGACGAGCGTTACCGGCAAGGAAATGTCTGCTGAACTACAGTCTGAACGTGCCCGCCTGCTAGACTCGATTGTCGATACGCATATGTTCAATACCGGCCTGAAAGTGGCAATCTATGGCGACCCCGACCTGGTGCATGGTCTGGCCCGCCTGGTTTCCGAGATGGGCATGCAGCCACGTTTTGTGCTGACAGCATCTGACTCCAAGGAGTGGGGTGAGGACATGCTGAAGCTGGCCGATGAACTGGGCCAGGAGATGGACATTCTGGTTAAAGCTGACCTGCACGAGCTACACAAGCGTATGAAGGAAGAGCCGGTTGATATCTTGATTGGCCATTCCAAGGGCAAGTATCTGTCGGATGCGGAAAAGGTTCCGCTGATCCGGGTGGGCTTCCCGATTGAAGATCGTTTTGGCTACCACCGACGTGCGATTGTAGGCTATCGCGGCGCGATGTATCTGGTAGATGAAATTACCAACGCCGTGTTGTCGCAGCGCGGCAATGTGGTAAGCAACACCTTGATGGAACTCGACGAATTGCCGGTGTCTGAAGGCTCTTGTGGATCAGGTGGTTGTGGGGGAAATTAGCGTACAGCGCACATTTGGGCCCGATTTTTTCGCCGGAGGCGAAAAAATCGAGCCCAAAAGAGGGTGTTTTTTTCAAAAACTTTTGCCGTAGGCAAAAGTTTTTGAAAAAAGAAAATGTTGTACCACCCTGCCGCCTGCCGTGAGCTTGTCGAACGGCAGGCGAATCCCAGCTTTTGGATGGACGACCGCGTAACTCCTGTACATAAGGAACACCATGGTAACAACGGCGACAGCACGCTCATTGGATCTACAGGCACTGCGGCAGGAGTTTCCGATCCTGCAACAAGAGGTTAATGGACGACCAGTGGCGTTTCTGGATAGTGCCGCCTCGTCACAGAAACCAGCCAGTGTCGTGGCGTGTCTGGACGAGTACTATCGCCGTTATAACGCCAATGTGCATCGCGGTGTGTATCAGTTTAGCGAGGCCGCCACGCTGGCCTATGAGCGGGCACGTGGCAAGGTAGCAAGTTTTATCGGCGCCGCCAGTCAGCGTGAAATTATCTTTACGCGCAACACCACCGAGGCGATCAACCTGGTGGCTGCGGCCTGGGGCAACATGCATGTGCGGCCTGGTGACCGCATCTTGCTGACGGTGATGGAACACCACTCGAATATTGTGCCCTGGCAGATGCTGGCACAGCGCACCGGAGCGCACCTGGACTATCTGATGATTGATGCAGATGGCCGGTTAGTGCTGGATGATCTAGACCAGGTGCTAACCGAACGCACACGCATGGTTGCGCTGACGCACCAGTCCAATGTGCTTGGCACAATCAACCCGGTGCATCAGATTGCCACTCAGGCTCATGCTGTTGGTGCGCTGGTGCTGCTAGACGCAGCGCAGAGTGTGCCGCATATGCCGGTGAATGTTCAGGATCTGGGTATTGATTTTATGGCCTTTAGTAGCCATAAAATGTGCGGCCCGACCGGGATTGGTGTGTTATGGGGGCGCTATGCGTTGCTCGATGCCATGCCACCGTACCAGGGCGGCGGCTCGATGATCAAGATTGTCAACCTGGAACAGAGCACCTATGCCGATGTACCGGCACGTTTTGAAGCCGGCACACCCGCAATTGGTGAGGCAATTGCTCTGGGCGCAGCGATTGACTTTCTCGAGAAGGTCGGGCTTGAGGCGATCCAGGAACACGAACGTGAGTTACTGGGCTATGCGCTTGAGCGGCTCAATCAGGTGCAAGGCCTGACAATCTATGGCCCCCCAACCGTGGAAAATCGTGGTGGAGTTATCGCATTTTCGCTTGAAGATGTGCATCCCCATGATGTCGCCGCAATGCTGGATCGAGTCGGGATTGCCGTGCGCGCAGGCCATCACTGTGCCCAACCGCTTCATCGTGTTCTAGATGCACCCTCGACAACACGAGCCAGCCTGTATCTTTACAATTTCAGCGCAGAGATTGACCGCCTGGCAGATGGGTTGGAGTGGATCAGGCAACTGTTCCAGCAATAGAAGGAGCTACCATGGACTTCGAAGAACATGTTGATCCGAGCGAAGGTGTGACTATTGCGGAAAACGGTGAGTATCTGTGTGTAAGGTGTTGGGAGCATCCTCTGCATGTGTACAAAGTTGTGCCAACAGGGCAGTCTGTGCATCCGTCGATTGCACGTATGGAACACAATGGCAAGATCTACAAACTGGCATGGATAGAAGACGATAAAGTGTAAGAGGAGGAGCGTATGTGTCAACCAAGTGAAGCAAGCTTTTGTTCATGTAGTCAGGGGCAGGCGCTGGTCTTGCCAGAGAAGGGGCAGGCAGTGCGGATTACCTTGCTCAAGGATGTTGATGGCTGGCAAGGCAAAGGCCGTGTACTTACCCCGGCTGGTACGATGTATACCGGTGTCGTGACAGACATTGACGGCGAGGGCTTTTTTGATATCGAGACAGAGACTGGTGAGACCAGGGGCTTTTATGCCAAAGACAAGACCCTCAAGCTCGAGATTCTGATACCAGAGCGTGTGGCGTAGGAGTCCAGTCTCTCCGAGACTATATAAGACAGCACACGCAGTAGACCGGGGCAGTCTTCCCAGGTTCAGAATACTTCAGCATTGTTGCTGTGGTAGTGGTCAAGTTCCACTGGTGGAGGATGGTTCGAGACTGGCCCGGTTCTTTTTGACTGTTGTTCATATGTGATAAAGTCGGCAAGGGAAACATCCCTTGCCGACTTTTTGGCTGTCAATTGACACAAGTTACGCGGTGGGTGTTCAAACAAAATGTTTGCCGGTTTGAAAGGTCAGTTTCGCCTGCGGCAGCGTGGAATTATATATTCTTTTTTCAAAAAATGTTCCCGTAGGGAACATTTTTTGAAAAAAAGATCTGTCTTCCACCCCACCGGAGGCAAATAGCGGCCTTTGGATGGACGACCGCGTAACTCGTGACAATTGTCACGAGTTACACAGTGCTGGATTAAACCAGATGTTTGATCGTCCGAAAAATCTGTTTCGCCTGCGGCAGCGTGGAATTTTATATTTTTTTCCAAAATGTTTCGCCGTAGGCGAAACATTTTGGAAAAAGATCGTTTTCTTCCGCCCGTTGGAAGGACGACCGCGTACGTTCTGTCAATTGACACGAGTTATAAGGCGCTTATGCGCCGCTGGCGGACGGATTTCTAGCTACATATTTACAACCCCCATAGGATGGCTATATAATCTAGGTATAGATAAACCTGACAGACAAACCGGTGACTTCTAAAGGTAAAGACAGAAGGAGTTGACCATGCACCCGTTTAAAGTGTTGATTCCGCTGGACGAAACTGCTTTTAGCCGGAATGTCTTGCCGCATGTACAGCGCTTCCTGCGACCGGAAGACTATGAGTTGATCCTGTTCCATGTGGCGACTGTTCCAGATAGTGCGCTGGCAGGCATCTCGCAGCCGCTGGTGATGCAGGCTGATCTTCTAACCCAGACTCATGCCTATGCAACCACGTATGACAGTGATCCTGGCAGGTATGTTGTCGATGATAGCCCGGAGTGGGACAGCGCACGGGCCGCGCTGATCGAAACACTGCAAGACGATGTTCAGATGCTGCAGGATGCCGGGTATACGGTTTCTGTGGCTGCACAGTTTGGTAACCCGAACGAGGAAATTGTCGAGTTTGTGGATCAGCATGGTATTGACATGGTAGCAATGGCGACGCATGGCCGTACTGGTTTCAAGCGCCTGGTGATGGGGAGTGTTGCCGAAGATGTGTTGCATCATCTATCGGTTCCGGCCCTGCTAGTTCACTCGATTGATGAAGAATAGCCAGGGCAAACACTTCTACCACGGAGACACAGAGGTACAGAGGAATGTTGTAAGTTCTTCGCGCTAGCGTGTGGTAGTCGCTGCCTAAGACATGGTTCAGATTGACTGTACAGTTTGGTTCGACGATATGCCCTCACCCCATTTCCCCCCTTTCCCTGAGGACTATGCGTTACTCACACATCGGGGGGCGGGAGCCTCCGGCTTCCGCAAAAAGAATACTGTTCGGTTTGTTTTGGCGGCTTTGCCGCCAAAACAAACCGAACAGTATTGATCTCGGCGGGGCGCAGCCCCGCCGGTACCCGTGGATAGCAGGAATCTGCCGGTTCTACCGCATCCTGATGCGGTAGAATTGCGGGTCATGTATAGCCCTCAGGGAGAGGATCCAGGTTCCCCCAATCGTGAACAGTTCCTGATGCGCCTCGTTTGGACAAGGATTTCTGCTGCTGCTATAATGAATCACGGAACGGCTATCCTTATTGAGAAGCCAGCGTAAACGACCTGGTTATGGGTTGCACGCATATCCTGCACCGTACACAAAGTTCGGGTTATCTGTTTTGAAACAAATTGACCGTGCCGTACTCTGGTGTTTTCGGCACTGGCTGGCATTTGCCAATGCCTTTGTGCTGATCTATGGTGGTTTGCCCTGGTTGTCACCGGTGCTAATTGAACTCGGCTATACCAACCTGGGGAAACTGTTGTTTTATCTGTATACCCCGTTGTGCCATCAGCGCCCTACGCAGTCCTTTTTTTTGCTCGGACACCAGGTTGCCTTTTGTCACCGCGAGTCGGCTATGTATATTTCGTTATTTATGGGCGGCCTGCTCTATGCGTGGTTGCGCCAGAGGATCAAGATTCGCCCGATTTCGCCCTGGATTACGTTGCTCTTGCTGATGCCCCTGGCTTTCGATGGCACAACCCATTTGATCAATGAATTGCTGCCTTTTCTGAATCTGCGTAGCGATATGAATGCGGTCGGTTCGTTCAACTGGTGGTTGCGTATGCTAACCGGGGTTCTGTTTGGGGTTGCCTTTGTGCTGGGTGTGTATCCGCGCCTGGATCAGGAATTGGGTGATATTGTGATGGACAAGGCTTGAATACGAGGCACTAGCTTTCAATGACAGGCGTTACGCGGTGGGCATATAAAACCCATGTTTGTCGAAACAAAAGACGTGTTTCGCCTGCGGCAGCGTGGTATTGTACATTCTTTTTTCAAACATTCTGACCGGAGATCAGAATGTTTGAAAAAAAAGATCTTCTTCCGCCCTGCCGGAGGCGATATCTGCTCGCAAGATGGACGACTGCGTAACGCCTGTCATTGAACAGGTGTTACGCAGTCGTGGTCAATATTGCTGCATTGCTGCCGCATGCAAAACCAGCCTTTCTGTACGTCACATGTCCCTGTATACCTATCCACCGCATACCTCGTGTTATGAAGGCCTATCTATAGTGAGAATCATATGTTAGAGGATGAAGAGACGCGACCGCAGCAGTATAGCCTTGAGGCTTCACATATGCACCGTATCTATCGTCGGGCGATCAGGACTGTGCTTATAGTTATTCTGTTACCAGGGGTACTATTTGGCCTATCGCGCTGTGGGCCAGCACCCGCTGATCCGATTGCACAAACAGCAGATGGCCCGGTGGTGCTGGGTGTCGAGAGTGAACTGGTGAATAGTACTGGCAGTCTCCAGATAGGGGACATGGCCCCAGACTTCGTCTATACGCTGGCTGATGGCAGTACGCACCAACTGAGTGACTTGCGCGGGCAGAAGGTCTTATTAAATTTCTGGGCTACCTGGTGTGGGCCTTGCAAGATCGAAATGCCCGATATTGAAGAGGCTTCACGTCGCTTTCGTGACGAAAATCTGGTCGTTCTGGCCGTCAACCATACCGAATCGGTCGATGCAATCGAGCCGTTTGGGCGCGATCTGGGGTTAACCTTTCCGCTGATTGCCAATCAATCCGGGGATATTATTGACGCCTATGTTGCCAGGGGTTTACCTACAACGTTCTTTATTAATACAGATGGCACGATTAGCTATAAACAGATTGGTATGATCGATCTCGCATTTATTCAACAGCGTCTTGAGGAAATGCAATGAGTGAGAAGACTCCCGCTCCTGATGAGATCATTGAGCTGGCGCATCAGCGGATTGCGCTGCGTCATGAGCAAGATCGTCAGCAGCAGATATCTCTGCGTGAAAGCCAGGTTGGCAAAGAACGATCCTGGCGCTATATCTGGCTGGGTATTCTGGGGACATTACTTCTAGCCCTGCTCTTTACGCCGGGTCTGCCGTTGCAGTGGAAGATGTATGCGGTAGTGCATGGGGTGTGTGCGCAGGAGCATAATATTTTTCTGGGGGGCATGCAGGTTCCGGTCTGTGCCCGCAACAGTGGTATCTACAGCAGTTTTTTACTGACATTTGTCTATCTATGGGCAGTGGGGCGTGGTAGTGCCGGTCGTTTTCCTGCCTGGCCGATTTCGGCTACGCTGGCAAGTTTCATTTTGATTATGGCTGTCGACGGCTTTAACTCACTCTTTCTGGATCTTGGGTTGCCGAATCTGTATATGCCGCGCAATGAACTGCGTACGTTAACCGGGATGGGCATGGGCATAGCTATCGGGGTGTTTCTATTTTTGATTTTGAACTCAACACTGCGCAAAAATGTTGATCACCACCAGCCGGTTCTGAAGGGATGGGGTGAACTGGGTGGTATCCTGCTGGTTAATTTTCTCATCCTGGTGGCTATCTATGGAAATCTGGGCATTCTCTACTGGCCGCTGGCGTTTCTGTCGTTCACCGGTATTATCGGCGTACTCTATCTGGTCAGTGTGTTATTGATCAGCCTGGCGATGGGATACGATGGATCGGTGACACGTATGGCGCAACTGGCAAAACCGGCTACGTTTGCGCTCATTCCCACCCTGATTGTGCTGGGGGCCATGTCGCTGTTGCGTTTCTGGCTGGAAATGCAGGGCCTGATGATGTAGTGTTGCCCGGTGCAGTGGTAGGCATCTTGTGAACCACGAAGGGCACGAAGGATCGAACTATGTCTAATGACGTAGGGGCGACCCGCCGGTCGCCCCTACAGGATGGCATAAATGGATTGACCAACTGTAAAGTGAGTCTGAACCATGTCTACGATCTAAATATAGTACATCAGATTGCCAGTGCGCTGATTTTTGCGCTGGCATAGATCTTCCAGGGTAATGCCCCGCAGCGACTTCTCAATGGCATCACGCAACTCGTTCCAGACCTCGGTGATCACAACATAGTCTTCGGGTTGGGTCGGGTTCAGATCTTCACGGGTAGACTCAATGGGCATGAGTGGCCCCTCAAGCACGGTAATCGCCTCTAACAGGGTTATGTGTTCTGGCGAACGGGCCAGGGTGTGTCCACCCTGAGGGCCGCGCAGGCTATCGATGATGCCAGCGCGGCGCAGCAGGATCAACATCTGGTTCAGATAGTTGACCGGAATGCCCTGCCGTGTGGCAATGTCTTCGCTCTGGATCAACCCCTCGCCATAGTGTTGCGCAAGATCGAACAATGCTCGTAATCCATATTCACCCTTACTTGTGATGCGCATGATCTACCTTGACTAATATTAAGTAAAGAAGTTAAGTTTAGTTGATCATAACATCTTGTATGAGTGGCGTCAAGTGGCAAAGATACTTACCACGGAGATACCGAGACACGGAGAGATCTTTAATCATCCTCATCCGCCTCACCCGGTCTATGCCGATCCCGCTCTTCTGGGCGTGGGGGGGCATCGTGGCTGCGTAAGCGGGCATACACCACCTCGCCAGTGGTGGCATCGACAAAGACTTTGCTCTCATCACTGAACACGACTTCGTATGCGGCCCCACGGGGATCATCTTCATGTTCCAGATCTACCTCAGCGACGGTACCTCCGCCAACATAGTCTCTGGCGATGGTGATCGCCTGTTCGGGCGTAATCTGAAGTGCTTCGACCGGGGTGGCATTGGGGTTGGTACCGTTGTAGAGGATCTGGCCATTCTGGGCATCGATCCAGATCGATCCCAGATCCAGGCGCACCTCGTATGCAAGGTTGCCCTGGAAGCGTACCAGAATCGGCTCTTGCGTAAGGGTTGCGCCGCGTATGGTTTCCAGGGCAATCTGGCTGGCCTGATCTGGCGAGATGGCTACCTCGGTTGGCAACGCGGATGCAGGCGTCTGAATGCTGGTTGATGGCAGGGTCGGGCTGGTTGTGGCATTATCATTACCTGCCCCCATACGACTGACAGCCACGCCGCCGATCAGTCCCAGGGCAAAGATGCCCAGGGTAATAATGATTATCATGAGTATGCGCCGGTTCATTTGTGGACCTTTCGTTCCAGGTTACGCAACCTTGCTACTTATAGTGTACCGGGTTTCTTTTGAAACTTCCTTAAAGGACAGCCGTTCCTTTCCAAGTAAATTCCAAGGTTGCTATAGTATAGTGGTATGCAGCAGAAAATGTCCGATAGGGGTATCTTATCTATTCACCATAGGGGTATTTATGCACCAGACATGGTTTCAGACTGACCAATTGTACTGTACATGTCACAGACAGATTGGTCGCGTGAGTCACCCCACCTTCTGCCCCCCTTTCAGCCTTCCAGGGGAGGGGAGAAAACTCGGCGGTGTCACGCGGCGGCGGCGCTGCTGCGTGACACCGCCAGATCGATACCCCCCTCTCCCCGCAGGGGAGCTATGTGTTACGCACAAATCGGGGGGGCGGGAGCCGGAGGCTCCCGCAAAAAGCATACGTTTCGGTTTGTTTTGGCGGCTTTGCCGCCAAAACAAACCGAAACGTATTGATCTCGGCGGGGCGCAGCCCCGCCGGTACCGGTGGCGAGCAGGAAACTGCCGGTTCTACCGCATCCTGATGCGGTAGAATTGCGGGTCATGGATAGCTCCCCGCAGAGGAGAAAGGGGGAGGGGGGTGAGGGGCCATAGCGCGTCCTGATGCGATTCATCCAAAAACCTACCCCTGTGAGCTAACCCCCGCCCCTGCATGGGGCAGGGGGAGAGGGCGTATCGTCTACTAGAAAGCCAGAGTGCAGTCCAGCTAGACTGTAAAGTAAACCTGAACCATGTCCCACGGAGACACAGAGGATGTCTGTCTATGCTACTATCTGGTGGTTAAATGCGTTCTCTGCGGATGCTTCGTGCGCTTCGAGGTTGAAAACAAGCTGATTTCACTTGTCCACGTGAATATGCTAGCGATATTCTAGCGCACAGCCGCATGCGTACTCCGATAAGTGTAAAAAGTTCCTCAATTGGGAAGGAAAACAGCATGCATGTACTGGTGATTGAAGATGATCAACGTATGGCGCGTTTGATTGCTGAAGAGTTGGAAGCCGAACAGATGCGCGTCGATCTGGCATATGATGGTGATACCGGGCTTGACCTGGCACTGCGCGGTACGTATGATGTGGTGGTTATCGACTGGATGCTGCCTGGCCGTGATGGCCCATCGATCTGTCGGATGATCCGGGCCCAACGCTTGTCTACCTCGTTGCTAATGCTGACGGCGCGTACCCAGGTGGAGGATCGGGTGATGGGGTTGGATAGTGGCGCAGACGATTACCTGGTGAAGCCGTTTGCTTTTGCCGAGTTGCTGGCGCGTGTGCGTGCATTAGGCCGACGATTTAACCAGGAAATTGGTAGCGATGAACTGCGTCATGGCGACCTGGTGCTGGATCTGCGCAGCCATGCGGCCCGTCGCGGCGAGCGACGGCTGGATCTGACTGCTACGGAGTGGCGCTTGCTTGAACTCTTGATGCGCCATCCTGGCCAGGTACTGACCCGGCAACAGATCCTGGATTATGTCTGGTCGTATGAGCATGATGTGCAGCCTTCGCTGGTTGATGTGTATATCTCGTATCTGCGCCGGAAACTGAACCAGTCAGAACAACCTGATCCAGTGCAGACAGTGCGGGGCATAGGCTACCGCCTGGAGACGAATTATGGGGACACTGTTTAGACGTCTGCGCTTGCGCTTAACGCTGCTATATCTGTTTTCAGCCCTGGCTTTTATTCTGCTGCTCAGCGTAGGGTCATATCGGCTGCTCTCAGCCTATTTTCAACGCACGGTTGACCAGGGGTTGCAACACAAGATGGCGCATGAGTTTCGCCTGTTTGGCGCACCAGTACCTATGGAACTGGTTTCAGCCGATCAGGATCGCTATGCCAACAGTGTCGCCGATAATACGCTGGATATCTATGATCCTGCTTCGGCGGATATTTTTGTGTTACCACTCAACCGTGATGGTGAGTTGTTGTTTAACCCGAACCCATATACACCGCCGTTTGCGCCTGATCCCGATGCGGTGAAGATGGCTCTGGCACAGGGGACTGATTGGCGTACGACGCGCATGGACGATGGCACACACGTACGCTTGTTGACCTATCGGCTGACCCGCGCAGATGGCCCGGCAGTATTGCAACTGGGACGCGATCTAAGCAACCAGGAACGTGTTTTGCATCGGTTGTTGTTTATTTTGTTAAGCCTGGGCAGTATCAGCGCGATTATGCTGGGGTTTGCAAGCTGGTGGCTGTCGGGACGCTCGCTGGTGCCCACCCAGCAGGCCTGGGAGCGCCAACAGGCGTTTATATCGAATGCCAGCCATGAACTGCGAACACCCCTGGCGTTGATTCGCGCCAGCTCGGAGTCGATCCAGCGGCGTTTGCCTGTGGAAGAGACCCGTCAGCAGCGGCTGCTGCGTGATGTGATTGATGAATGCGATCATATGACGCGTCTGGTGAATGATATGCTGCTGCTGTCACGTCTGGATACAGGCCAGCTAGAGATTGAGCATGTCGCGATTGCGCTGCCGGATTTGCTGTATGATCTACAGCGCCAGATGGGTGAACTGGCGCAAATCTGCCAGGTTACGCTGACTGTATCTGTGGAAGATCTGGCCGTTTGGGGCGACCCGGCTCGTTTGCGCCAGGTTCTGTTGATTGTTCTGGACAATGCTTTGCAGCATACGCCGTCTGCCGGGTTGATCCATATGGCAACCCATATGGCAACCCACGCAGCACGTCCGTCTGTGCATATCAGCGTGTCTGACACAGGGTGTGGCATTGCGCCAGAACACCTGCCGCATGTGTTTGAACGTTTCTATCGGGCGGATACAACACGGACACACCAGGCAGGTATGAGTAGTACGGGGTTGGGATTGTCTATTGCCAGAGTGCTGGTAGAAGCGCAGCATGGTACGATCGAGATCACCAGCCAGGTAGGTCAGGGAACCTGTGTGACGCTCACGTTGCCGATGGCCTCGATTGAGGAAGCGCACAGCCGAGAATTGCCCAACATCGAGCAGGTGCGTATCTGAGCGTAGAGTAGGGGGCACACATTATCAAAACACGGCCTGAATGAAAAGGTGATAGAATGCACGCAAGCTATCCCCGATTCCGGGGGGCGTTGCTTTTTACTCTTTTAGACATGGTTTCAGATAGGCCAATTTTACGTTACAATCCACAGACGGATTGGTTGCTTGAGTCACCCCCCCC
>RRYU01017417.1_pt1 | contig 41803 bp, 39 predicted proteins | sample 2162651 | NCBI WGS metagenome assembly RRYU01 (sample SAMN10267283, study PRJNA491782) | microbial mat metagenome | isolation source: biomat in the production well | place: Japan: Minami-Kanto gas field, natural gas well KTG3 | collected 2017-06
TACAACTGGCGCTCCAAGTATGGCGGCATGGAAGTGTCCGAGGCCAAGCGCCTGAAGAACCTTGAAGCGGAAAATCGTAAGCTCAAGCAGATGCTCGCCGACACCATGCTTGAGAACCAGGCGATCAAGGACGTTCTTTCAAAAAAGTGGTAACGCCTGCCGCTCGTCGCAAGGTAGTGCTTTTTCTTCAGGAGCATTACCCCTTAAGCGAACGACGGGCCTGCAAGATTGTCGGGCTGTGCCGCAGCAGTTGTCGGTACCAGGCGAAACCCACAGACGATACAGAGATCCGTGCCCGGCTTCGGCAGTTGGCTGAACAACGGCGTAAATTCGGAGCCCCCAGGCTGCATGTTTTGTTGCGCCGTGAGGGTCATCTGATCAACCACAAGCGCACTGAGCGCCTTTACCGCGAAGAAGGCCTGTCACTGCGCCTGAAAAGACGCCGGAAGCGGAGCAGCCACCTGCGGGTTGTACTGGACAAGCCTGAACGGATGAATCAGCACTGGTCCATGGATTTTGTCGCGGACAGTCTGTACAACGGTCGCCGCCTGCGTATCCTGACTGTGGTTGATGACCTCAGCAAGGAATGCCCTGTACTCGAAGTCGACCACTCGCTCACCGGGCAGCGCGTCACACGGGTACTGGAACGGATTGCATTGACCCGTGGGTTGCCCGAAGTCATTACCGTCGACAACGGGCCCGAATTCATCAGCAAGGCGATGGATGCCTGGGCCCATGAAAACGGGGTTAAACTGCACTTTATTCAACCAGGGAAGCCGACCCAGAATGCCTACATCGAGAGTTTCAACGGCAAGTTCCGGGACGAATGCCTCAATGAGCATGTCTTTGTCAGTCTGGACGATGCTCGGGTAAAAATTGAAAACTGGCGACTTGATTACAACGCCAATCGGCCACATCGTTCGCTGAACAACAGGACACCAAACGAATTTGTTGCAAGTTTTCAGACTGAAATCACTAACACTCAGTTGGCTCTGTCAGTGGGGTAAGGTCACAGGCACCAACGACTGCGGCAGCATAGTGCGTCTGTCTTTGCCACCCTTGCCATCACGAACCAGAAGTTCCTTTCCAGCAAAATCAAGGTCCTGCACCCGCAGTTGCAGACACTCCATCAATCGTAATCCGGAACCGTAAAGCAAACTGGACATCAACCATTTGTCGCCGCTTAAGTGATCAAGAACCGCCTTGACCTCTTCACGGGTCATGACCACTGGCAGTCGCTTTGGTTTGCGGGCCCGGATGACCTCACCTAGATCACCAACCTCTCTTCCGATGACATGCCGATACAGGTAAAGTATCGCACTCAAGGCTTGATTCTGGGTCGAAGCGCTGACCTTGTCTTTGACGGCCAGATGGGTCAGAAAAGCATTAATTTCCGGCTCACCCATCTCTGCAGGGTGGCGTTTTTGATGAAACAAAATGTACCGCCGCACCCACTGGCAATAGGTTTCTTCAGTGCGCGAACGATAATGCCTGGCGCGCATCGATTCACGCATTTGATCCAGTAGTTTTGGTGGTCTTTTACCGTTATCAGCTTGAACCGACCCTTCCCCCCGGTTTGTCATACCCCCTCACAAATGACCAATGCTTAAAACAAAAAACGCCACCGATCGGCATGATGCCGACGCGGTGGCGTTTGATATTCAGTGAGATGTTTCCCTCATCTTCAGCCCCCCCTGAAAATGCAATTTCGTCTTGATACCTCATTAGTCAGGAGTTGTCAATTTTTGCTGTCGTTGCTCTTCCTCCCCATTGTGACGCAGCGGGCAGGAAGATGACGGCATGACGATACAGGGCGGCAACTGTTTGAGGCGCTAGCCGAGTTTTTGCCGACCCGTCATGCCGTCGGCTTGCTGACCGGTATCCGCGTCAGCGGACCAGGAGCATGGGTGCCTTTTTCTGCATACTCTTTTGTGGCATGACAAAAGAGTAAGGCGGCGGGCGGGGCCGTGACCCCGCGGTCTTGATCTTGATGTTGATGCTGAACAATCGGGCGGTTCATAAACCGTACCTACACAACCTAACCACCCCGTCAGGCTGCGCCTGCCACCCCTCCGATGGAGGGGAATAAAATCACAACCTTGAAAACCTGGGCGCAATGAATTGCTCCCCTACGGTTGTACTTGTCCCTCTTTCCGATTGTGACGCAGCGGGCGGGGCCGCGACCCCGCGACCTTGATGTTGATCTTAAACAATCGGGCGACGCGTGCGTTGCCCCTACCCTGCGGGGAACATCCGATCCGCCACCTGATCCGCCGGGCCGATCTCCCCGCTGGGGCTGACGTAGCGCACCTCACAGCGCAGGTCAAAATCAAGCTTCTTCCGCACTTCGAAACGGATCCGGGAAATCAGCTGCAATACATCGACAGAGGTAGCGCCGCCACGATTGACAATAAAGTTTGCATGCTGCCGTGAAACCTCTGCCCCTCCGCAGCGCAACCCTTTCAGGCCGGCCTCTTCGATGATTTTCCCGGGTGGGCCAACGCTGGCATGCATGGCACTGGTACTTAAGAACACCGAACCGCAGTTGGGAAGTTTGCGCGGAAACTTGCGGCGGCGCTCACGCAGATCAAGGAGCATTTCCCGGCGGATATCCGCAAGATGCCCGACTGGACATTCCAGTTCAACCTCAACAACCACCGCACCACGTTCCTGCAGTGCACTGTAACGATAATCAAACCGGCATTCTGCCGCACTTAACTGATGAATGGTGGCGTCCTGATCAACGATGGTGACTCGAACGACATGCTCACCGATACCGTGCCGGTGGCTGCCGCCATTCATCATCACCAGCCCACCCAGGGTGCCGGGAATCCCGATACAATGCTCTAGACCACTCAAACCGGAGCGCATGGCAAGGCGAGCCAGTTGTGGCACCCAGGCCCCACCACCAGCCACAATCCGGGTGCCGACAATATCGATTGAGTCCATCCGGGAACCGATTTTCATCACCACCCCACGTACCCCGGCATCATCAAAAAGCAGGTTCGTCCCCTGCCCGATCACCACCAGCGGAAGATGATGTTCCTGCACAAAACGCATAACAGCTACAACCTGATTCGAATTTTCGGGCTCGACCAACAGATCCGCCGGCCCACCGATCTGCCAGCTGTTATGACGAGACAGTGGCTCATCAACAGCTACCTGCACGGCATCTGCGGCCAGCAATTCCAGATAACTAACAGCCCTTTGTGGTGACATCATTGCCGTCCTCCGGCCCGGCAAAAATCAACAACCTGCAATTGTACCTTGGTGTTGCCACGCCACTCATTCAGTTGTGGCCGATAGAGGATATCCAGTTCTCCGGCACAATCAGCAAGACGTTCACCACAACCAAAAGCAATGGCACTTATTCGGGTTTCCTGCTGTTCCAGGTCAAATTTAAGATGTTTTTCGGCAACCAGGGAACAATGTTTTACCATACAGTGACGGCTTAAAAAAAGCGGTTGCGGATTGCCGACGCCGTATGGTTCCAGTACGCTGAGTTCCTCTACCGCAGGGATGGACCAGAAACCCAGGGGACACTCACCATCATGTTCAATGGCGGGGGTACAGAGTTCATCGGTCAGGCGCGTCCCTGCCACCTTCTCAAAACGCCGGGAAAAGGCCACCAGCTGAGCTTCCGCGATGGTCAGGCCCGCCGCCATGGTATGCCCGCCGTAGCCTTCGAGCAAGTCACCACATTCCTTGAGGGCCTGGTAGAGATCGAAACCCTTGATGGAACGGCCTGAACCTTTCCCCATGCCATTGTCCAACGCTATCAGAAACGTCGGTCGATGATAGCGTTCGACCAGACGGCTGGCAACAATGCCGATCACTCCCGAATGCCAGTCAGCACTGGCCAGAACGATCGAACGACGCTCTTGCGAATCACTCTCGACCCGCGCAATGGCGTCTGCCAGCACTTTCTTTTCCAGGGCCTGACGCTGCTGATTGAAATGATCAAGCTGTTGTGCTACCGCTTGTGCATCGATTCCTGCTTCACCGAGCAATAACTTGACCCCGAGGGCAGCATCTTCCAGGCGTCCTGCAGCATTGAGTCGCGGCGCCAGCTGAAAACCGACACTGCCACTGGTCACAGCAGAAACACCGGCTACCTTTTTCAGCGCGGCGACACCTGGGCGGCTCTCTTTATCGAGCAGCCGCAATCCGGTTTTCACCAGGGTCCGATTAACCCCGGTCAAGGGTGCGATATCAGCAATGGTTCCCAACGCTACCAGGTCGAGAGCATGACGCAGATCCGGCTCTTTAGCGTGATCAAAATAACCAGAGTCACGTAAACGTTTACGCAGGGCAACGAGCAACATAAAGGCCACGCCAACACCGGCCAACGCTGAATAGGGGTAACGACTCGCGGACAGTTGCGGGTTGACCAGAGCAATTGCCGGCGGCAAGGTATCGCCCGGCTGATGGTGATCGGTGATAATCAGATCAATGCCCAGATCCTGGGCCAGCTTCGCTTCAAGGTGGGCACTGATACCACAATCAACGGATACCATCAGTCGGCAACCGTCTTCGGCAACCTGACGAATGGCATCGGCAGACAAACCGTAGCCATCCTTTAAACGTAAAGGGATATGGTAATCGACCTGACCGCCAAAAGCGCGCAGTGCCTCCACCAGCAACGCACAACCACTGATGCCGTCGACATCGTAATCGCCATGAATACTGATTTTTTCGCCGGCATTCAGGGCCTTTTGCAGGCGTCGGCAGGCCTTATCCATGTCCGGCAGCAGATCGGGATCGGGCAGAGTTGTCAATACCGAATGCAAAAACAATTGTGCCTCTTCAACGGTGGAATAACCACGCCGGCAGAGGATTGTCGCAAGCAGGGTACTGACCTGTAATGACGCAGCCAGTTGCTGCACCATCTGTGGTTGGGGGGGAGTGGCCCGTGATAGCCAACGGCGTTGGTGGACAGGCTGCATATGAACCCTGGAAAAGACAGTCCCCGATGCGCAAAAATAGGGATCGGGGACCGGCTAGAGCTGATGGGAAGCTAGGAGCGTGGGGCCTGGGGCATCGGCGGATGATTCTTCATAAAATCGACTTCCGTGCGAATCTGTTCCACATTGCCACCGGGATTCAACGCCAGAAAACTCTCCCATGCCGCGATAGCTTTGGGGAAATCCTGCAGATCATAGCGGTAAACCACACCCAGATTGTAACGGCTCTGTACGTGATTAGGATCCAGCTCGGCGGCACGCTGAAAATTATTGACGGCGCGGTCATACCAGCCAACCCGACGAAACATGGTGCCCTGATCAGTTAACACATTGGGATCATCAGGACCAAGCTCGAGGGCTTTATCATAGGCCTCAATCGCTTTGATCGGCTGATCTGCCCCGTAATAATTATTTCCGAGCTGCACCCAGGCATTGCGGTTTTCAGGGTCACGCGCAACAATTCCTTCAAGGGTGGTAATCTGCTGCTGATAATTGACGACAGGAACCCCTGCTGCAGAAGGAGGGGCTCCGCCGGCAGCTGCAGGTTGTGCCGTGTCGCGTTGCCAGTTCGAATAGATGATTCCGCCCAGAACTCCAATAATCAAGGCCACAACGGCAAAAACGATGGTTTCTTTTTTCATTGCTGCTCCACTTGCTGGTAACGATTTGGATAATCAGGCTGCCTTAGTCCCTTTTTTTTGCCACAACAACAACAGCGGACTGGCAACAAAAATGGAGGAATAAGTCCCTACCAGAACCCCGACCAGCATGGCAAAGGCAAAGTTATGAATAACCCCACCGCCCAGAACAAACAACGACAGAACCACCAACAGAGTCGTTCCAGACGTGATAATGGTACGGGAAAGGGTTTCATTAATGCTGCGATTGAGGATAAAGGTGAAACTTTCCTTGTTGTGCTTACCGAGATTCTCACGAATCCGGTCATAGACAATGATTGTGTCGTTCAGGGAATAGCCGATAATTGCCAGGAAAGCAGCAATAATCGGCAGATCAATTTCCTTGGCAAAGAGACTGAACATCCCCAGGGTAATCACCACATCGTGAAGCAGGGCAACAATGGCACCAACCGCAAAACGAAACTCAAAACGCCACGAGATGTAGGCCAGAATCCCCAGCATGGCATAAAAGATTGCCCACATCCCCTTGTTACGTAAATCCCTGCCGACCTGGGGACCAACCATTTCGACCCGGCGCACTTCAACCTGTCCGGCTCCGTATGATTGTTCGAGGCTTTCAGTAATCAACATGGAAATGCCCTGTAATTCCCCAGTGGAGCGCTCAACGCGAATCAGAAATTCATTTGTGTCTTCGCCAAAACGCTGGACAACAGGGACCCCCAGATCAACACTGCCAAGAGCAGCGTTGATCTCTGCAGCATCGGTCTGGCGCTCGAACTGAACCTGAACCAGGGTGCCGCCGGCAAAATCGATCCCGTAATGAGGCCCGCCATGGCGAATAAGGGAGGCGAAACCGGCCAGGATAAGTACCAGTGAGATAATTAATGCAAGCTTGCGCTTGCCGATAAAATCGATATTGATGTCCGGCTTAATGAGTTGCATGCCGTCTTTCTCCTTATATACTCAACCGCTTGATATTGCGGTTTTTCAAGTAAAAATCAAAGATGAAACGGGAAACAAAGATCGCGGTAAACAGCGAAGCGATAATCCCGATCGAGAGAGTAACGGCAAATCCACGCACCGGGCCGGTACCAAACTGGAACAGTACCAGGGCGGCCAGCAGAGTTGTCAGGTTGGCGTCGATAATGGTTGAAAAGGCCTTGCTATAGCCCGATTCGACCGCCAGTTTGGGCGCCCGCCCCAGCGCCAATTCCTCACGGATGCGCTCAAAGATCAACACATTGGCATCAACCGCCATACCAACCGTCAGGACAATACCGGCCAGTCCGGGCAGAGTCAGGGTTGCACCGAACATCGACAGCAGGGCAGCGATAAAAAACAGGTTCATTACCAGGGCACTGATAGCGATCAAACCGGATAGCTGGTAATAGACGACAATAACCACCAGCACCAGCAGGGCACCGACCCAGATCGACTTGATTCCGCTATCAATCGAATCCTGTCCCAAGGAAGGTCCAACAGTACGATTTTCAAGTATTTCAACCGGCGCCGGCAGGGATCCGGCCCGCAGAACGATGGCCAGATCAGTGGCCTGTTGTGAAGTAAAAGAGCCGGAAATCTGGGCGCTGCCCCCGGAAATCCGCTCACGGATCACCGGCGCGGAATAAACCGTATCATCAAGGACAATGGCCATACGACGGCCGACGTTGGCCGCGGTGATCTGATCAAAACGTCGTGCCCCGACGGCGTTAAAATCGATCGAGACGTAGGGTTCATTAAAACGTGTGTCAATACGAACATTGGCGTCTGCCAGCAGGTCGCCGGTGAGAACTGTCTGCTTAGACACGACCAGAGGAATTTCCGTTTCCACCCCGGTAGCACGGTTGGTGCTTCGCTCGTACAGCAATTCACTGCCTTCCGGTACACGACCAGCCACAGCGTCTTGAATGTTGGCCGTTTCATCGACCATTTTGAACTCGAGCCGCGCGGTTTTACCCAGCAGGGAGATGGCGCGATCCGGATCAGCCACCCCCGGCAGCTGGATAAGAATCCGATTGCCCGTCTGGCGTTGCAAGGTCGGCTCGCTGACGCCAAACTGGTCAACCCGATTACGCATGGTTTCCAGGGCCTGACGGACCGCATAGTCCTTGATATTTTCAATTTCTACATCACTCAGGCGAAAATGCTTTTCGATGTAACCACCTGCGCCGGTGATGGTAGCTGGTTCCAGAGCGGGAAATTCGCTCATCATCAGAGCCTCAACCTTGCGCCCTTCCTCTTCATCGTAGACCTGGATTACCAGCCGCTCACCCTGTCTGCGCTCAATCCGTTTGTAGATGATATCCTCTTCTTTTAAACGGATATCGGTCTGGTCGATGATCGTATCAACGCGGCTTTCAACGGCCTTGTCGACATCGACGCCCAGCACCAGATGCATCCCTCCCTGCAGATCCAGTCCAAGCTGTATCGGCCCGAAAGTTTCCGGCCACCATGATGGCACATCGCCACGCAACAGCGTCGGTACAAGTGCAAAAAGCGACAGAAGCAGGCAGAATAAAACCACCAGGCCGCGGGTATTAAGACTCTTAGACATCTGTGTCGTATCTCCCTTGAGCAATGACAACTTTAAAACTAATCATTTCATCCATCTATGGCAAAAAATGGACACGCAATTCGTTCATTAATAGGGGAACGAGTTATTGTCGTACCTCGGTAATAGAGCCACGATTCAATTTGATTTTGACCCCATTAGCAACTTCAAGGGTAACGACCGCATCTTCAACGGCAGTGATCTTGCCGTGGATACCACCGGCGGTGACCACGGATTCCCCGGATTTCAAATTGGAAATCAGTTCACGATGCTGCTTGGCGCGTTTCTGCTGCGGACGGATGAGCAGAAAATAAAAGATGGCAAACATAGCCACCAGCATAATAATGCCGGAATAGGGGTTGCCTTGCTGGGCAGCGCCTTCAGCCATTGCGTAAGCATTTGAAATCATGTTGTTCTCCTTGTTTTTGTTGAGTAGAAAATATTCTTCGTTAAAAAAACGGGTACGGAATCAGCCGTTAGCCGGGATCCCGCCGGGCATAAAATGAACGCCGGTAATCGGCAAAACAACCGGCAGCGATGGCATCCCGTATCTCGCTCATCAGCTGCAGGTAATAGTGCAGATTATGGTGCGTGTTAAGTACCGCCGCGAGTACCTCGTTACTGCGATACAGATGACTTAAATACGCACGGCTATAGTTCCGACAGACGTAACAGTCACAATCAGGGTCCAACGGACCGCCATCATCACGGAAACGCGCCTGCTTGATAACAACCTTGCCGAAGCGGGTAAAAAGAACCCCGTTACGCGCGTTGCGGGTCGGCATGACGCAGTCGAACATATCACAACCGCGGGCCACCCCTTCGACCAGGTTTTCCGGGGTACCGACACCCATCACATAGCGTGGTGCAGTAGCCGGCAGCAAAGGCAGGCTGGATTCCATCATGTCATACATCAAAGCGGTCTCTTCGCCAACCGACAAACCACCTAAGGCATAGCCTTCAAAGCCAATATCAAGCAATCGCTCAGCGCTGTGCTGACGCAAATCAAGATCCATTCCGCCCTGAACAATGCCGAACAGTGCCGCAGCCGAGCCTGAGGGAACTACGTCACGGCAACGTTGCGCCCAGCGCGCCGAGCGTTCGGTGGAGGCCAGGACATATGAGCGCTCAGCCGGATGAGGGATACATTCATCAAACACCATGATGATGTCAGATCCCAGAGCCAGCTGAATCTCCATCGACAGTTCCGGCGTCAATTGGTGGCGACTGCCATCAAGATGTGACTGGAACTGAGCCCCCTCCTCGGTGATTTTACGCAGATCACCAAGACTGAAAATCTGAAAGCCACCACTATCCGTGAGGATCGGCCGATCCCAGTTCATAAAACGGTGCAAACCGCCGAGCTGTTCCACCAGACGATGGCCGGGGCGCAGGTATAGATGATAGGTGTTGGCCAGAATAATCTGGGAGCCTACCTCTTTGAGCGCCTCCGGTAACATGCCCTTGACCGTCCCCTGGGTGCCAACGGGCATAAAAATCGGTGTTTCGATGGTGCCACGCGCTGTCTGAATACGCCCGCGCCGCGCCTGGGTTACCTGGTCCTGCGCCAACAGGTCAAAGCGAAAATTACCGATCATTTTGCCTTCGATATTATCATAAGATCAACATGCAATCACCGTAACTGAAAAAACGGTATCTTTCGCTTACCGCCCGGTCATAGGCACGTAGCATCAGTTCACGTCCGGCAAAAGCACTGACCAGCATCAACAGCGTTGATTTTGGTAGATGAAAATTGGTGATCAGCGCATCAACAATCTTGTATCGATAACCGGGAATAATAAAAATTTCGCTGTCTCCATCCCCGGCATTGAGCAACCCATCTTCACTTGCGGCTGTTTCAAGGGCCCTGGTGACGGTCGTTCCTACCGCAAAAATGCGCCCGCCATGGATACGCGCTGCATTGATGGTCCGGGCAGTAGCCGCTGGAATGGAATAATATTCCGCGTGCATCTTGTGTTGACGGACATCCTCAACCCTGACCGGCAAAAAGGTGCCCGGCCCGACATGCAGGGTCAGATTACAGATCTCTACCCCTTTGGCACGAATCTGCCCGAGAATCTCCGAAGTAAAATGCAGCCCTGCGGTTGGAGCAGCCACTGCGCCTCTTTCCCGAGCGAAAACAGTCTGATAACGTGAGCGGTCCATCAAGGTATCAGCACGCTTGATGTAAGGAGGCAGGGGCAGATGCCCAATTTCATCAATGATTTGCCAGAACTCTTCTTGACAATCAAAACGGATGTGTCGCAGGGAGTCATCGCCGGCCTGTAACACCTCGGCTGTCAGTCCTTTGTCAAAGATCAGTCGCGTACCAGCAGCCAGGGGTTTGGAGCTTCTGGTCATGCACAACCAGTCTTCCCTCCCGGCAGATTCCGGACACTTGCGTACCAGCAGCACCTCAACCTGACCACCACTGGTTTTTTTGGCAAACAGACGCGCCGGAATCACCTGGGTATCATTAATTACCAGAACATCTCCGGGGCAAAAGCTATCAACAATATCGGAAAATTGTCGAGAAGCAATGGAGCCGGTCTGACGCTCGACAGATAACAGCCGGGAAGCATCGCGGCGAGCAGCAGGCGCCTGGGCGATCAACTCCTCCGGCAGGGTAAAATCAAAATCAGATAACCACATCAAACCAATCCAGAATTGTTCAAATAGCGGCTAAGAAAATCATAGTTAACCCCTGTTGTCAATCGCTTTCGCTGGGCCGTCAGGACTTCTGTTAGATGAATTTTTTGTTGTGACAGGGAAGAAATGAAGCATAACACCTTACGGCATTTAACCGTCAAACCACTGGCAGGGCCAGGCTATCGATTCTTTCTCTAAAGCTTTTGCGCTACTGTCCCCCTTCGTACAATACTCGCCACTGATTCTGCTGCTTTACCAGGTACAGGCGTTTTCGCATATCGCCGTTAAAATTATTGGAACGATAATGCTGGACAAAGTTGGCAACGATCATCGCCGGCTCATTGTCCTTACGCGGATATTCGTACAGCGACAGGTCACTAACGGCAACCTGCTGGTAGGTTTTTGATGAAAACACCTGCTCCTTATAACGGCTCCAGCTATGATAATCATGCCCGGGTGACCAGAAATCTTCTGCATACATATTCAGATACCCTTGCAGATCACCCTCTTCCCACTGGTGTCGCCACTCATCGATGAATTCCTTAACATCCCTTTTCTGCCTTTGCCAGTCGCCATGTGGTAGCCACTCAACTCCTTCCGTGATGACCACCGGGGTCCTGCCAATCTCAACATATTCACGAATATGTTCAAACTCTTCATTGGTCAACACGACACAGCCTTCACTATCCAGCGGAGGACGACTGAATAGCGAGCGGTCGGTCCCATGCAGCCAGATACCGAAACCACTCTTATTCCGGCGTCGATCGTATTCGTTGGGATAATTAATTGGAAAGGCACCACTACCGTACATAGGGGGCAGGGTCTCCGGGTCAAGATAGCTGGTAACAAAATAGGTGCCGGTGGGAGTTTTCAGGTCCCCTTCGATCATTTTGTCACCCACCTGTTGCCCGAGAACAATATAGAAATCATCAACAAGCTGGGGCGGCAGACCGTCTCCCTGATTACGAAACACATAGAGACGGTTTTTACTTTTATCAATGACCAGAGCATAGGGGGTTTTTTCTCCCAGGGATATCAATGACCGGGGACTCTGATGGTCATTCAGCCGCGACAAATAACCGTGCAGACGCGCCCGCGCTTCGCTGCGCAATTCATCCAGGCGCTGATGATAATCTTGACCTTCAAGCTCCGGCACAGCACCACCAATGGTTTTCAGCGGGGTAACGCGTGCCAGCAACAAGTCACCAAGGACCAGGTGAGCAAGTTCAAAGCGTGGCGCCTGGCGGGTCAGCAGCTCGATCCGGCTGATCGACTGGTCAATATGACCGTGTTGAAAGAGCAATAAACCTTGCAACAGCAATGATTCATAGTGATTGTCTGAGTCGTCGAAACGCCCCAGCAGACCCTCAAACAATCCTGACCGCGGCGGAACCGATAACGACCCGGATTTGGTAACGGCAAGATCCAATTGCTGCTGTGGTTGAACAACCTCAGCAGGAGGTTGCGGCCACAAGGCAACAACCCTAACCACAGTGGCTGCAATCAGCAGGACAAGAAACAGGGCAGTAACAGCGATTCTGATCATCGATATATCAGCTCCAGGGCGCGCTCGCGTTCAATCGCCCAACGGCCATCCTGACGCCGCAACTCAAACAGTTTGCGGGTACGATCAGAATAGCGTTCACTGCGATAGTCCTGAATGACCTCAAGCTGGACAAAACCCTCAGTTTCACGACGCAATTCAACATCTCCCAGCGTCACCAGAATTTCTTCAGGCTGCTGTAACCGCTGACGCCGCTGCCTTATCCATTCGTCGTAGTCAAGACCACCGGCGGGTTCAAACTCGTTACTGTAAAATTTCAGATATCCCTCGATATCCTGCGCTGACCAGGCGGCTGCCCAGCGTTTAAGAAATTGGACAGGATCTTCCGGTATCGATACGGCTGCGGGGCTGGCGGCAATGTCAGGGACAACACCTTCGGTAGTCGGACCTGGTGGTGACTCGACAAGAGAGGCGCTGTCTCCTTCAACCTTCTGGCTCAGAATAACGGAAGTTTCTGCCGTGTCCACATCAACTTTATCAGCGACAGGTGGAACCTCAGCGGAGGCTGAAGCAATATCCGCAGACTCTTCAGGCCGGGACTCCGCAGACAATGGTACATAAGGTTCTGCCTCACCCTGCGTCACACCCTCTATATCAGAGGCCGGTGCGACCCGGGCGATAGCCGTGTCAGCTCCTGGTGGCACGGAAGCAATCCCCTGGTTAGTGAAGAAATTCAATTCTAATGGCGCTTGCTCATGTTCGAACTGCAAGGCCCGTCCGTAAGAATCCCGAGCTATCTCAGCATATACCGACCCCAGGTTGCGATAAATTGTTGCCGCTTGGGCATCGAGGACAATCGCCTGTTCCAGCCACTCTTGAGCGGCTTCGATATCGCCTCGGGCAGCAGCGACAGCGGCCAGGTTATTATGGATCTGTGGATGATCAGGAAAATTTGCCAGCAGACGCTCCAGATCACGCTGGGCCCCTTCCAGATCACCTTCAAGCCACAACCGGGTACTGTTCGTATAGTCTGGGGTCACCGCTTCAACAGTAAACACCGGGGGAGGAGGCGCATCACCCGATCGAGCCAGGAAAAAATCAAAAAACAGCGCGCCCAGGCAGAAACCGACAACAAGACCAACCAACATGAAAAAAAACCGACGCGGTGAGGCCAAATTCGATGCAGGCATCGCTGAGGAGGAAAGAGAGAGCTCTTCATCCGTTTGATTTTGTGCCGAGCCGGTATCCTCAGTCGACTTGGATTCAATAGCGCGCAACTGATCCTCAATGCGGGCCACCATTTCCATGGCGTCCTGCTGTATCCTGTTTTCCTCATCAGACGCAGGTGGGGGAATATGCATACGATCGGGAATGAGATCCAACGCCTCAAGACTGAGCAGTTCTTCACACTGTGACCTGACCTGGGCAAGGGACAAACGTTCTGAAGCCGACTTTACCGTCATCCCCTTTAACAATTCAGAACAAAATCCCAGAGGGGCAGGCAACTCCGGGAAGCTGTCATTAAGGTGCTGCATTCCGACCGTAAAGGCATCATCTCCCAAAAAAGGTGGGCGCCCGGTCAACAATGCGTAAAACAAACAACCGATGCTGTAAATATCTGAAGCCGTTCCAGGAGGCTCACCACGTATTTGCTCGGGACTGGCATACTCTGTTTCAACCGCCGTGCGATAATTAAAAACCACCAGGGACGCCAGAGAAAAATCAGCAAGGTAGGGCTGACCTTTGTCCAGATAAAGGCTATGAGGTGACAGGGCACCATGAAACAGTTGCTGATGGTGAGCTGGTTCAAGCAGATTGGTGAGTGCGTGGATCAGTTCCAGTGACGATCGAACTGAACGGTCAGCGATCAAGGTCTTGTGCAGCGGCTCACCGGGTGGGAGCGGGTACAGGCAAAAAAGGGCTCCATCCTGTTCGATGACTCGGATCGGCACACCCACGGCGGGAAGGTTCAAGCCGCACAGGACTTCCGTCTGATCATGGAAGGCCTGGCGCTGCGCCCGACGCCAGTCGGGTGCAGCAGTGAACTCAACCAGCTTTTGTTCACCCGACCCGGTCGTGACCAGATACTCCAGATGCGAATCGAACTGCGCCAGCAGACGGATCACCGTGCAATCAGCAATTATTTGACCCTGATCCAACATGACATCACCTGCTAAAAAAACGTAATCCTTCTGTTTCACCTTGGTCACAGGAGCCTAACCCAGTGCTATGGGCTACAACTATATTTTTACACACATCAAAGGGCCCAGATCAGGGAAAGGTCGGAACGATTCCCAATCCATGCGTCTCGTTAAACCCGTACATCAGATTCATATTATGCAGCGCCTGCCCGGCAGCCCCCTTGACCAGGTTATCGATGACGGAAACCACAATCACCCGCCCGGTGCGTGAATCAACAACGAGACCGATATCGCAAAAGTTGGTGCCGCGCACATGGGCGATGTTAGGCAATTCGCCTTGCGGCAAAACCCGGACAAAAGGCTCATCAGCATAACGCTGCTGATAAAAAGCCAGTAGCTCAGCAGTCGACTGAGCCTTGAGCATGGTCGCATAACAAGTAGAGAGAATGCCGCGGTTAACCGGCAACAGATGTGGAGTAAAATTGATGCACACCTCAAAACCCGCCAACCGACTTAACTCCTGCTCTATTTCCGGGGTGTGACGGTGACTGCCGACACCATAAGCCTTGAAACCTTCATTGACTTCGCAAAACAACGACCCTTCCTTAAGGCCACGGCCGGCACCGCTGGTGCCGGATTTGCTGTCGATGATCAAACTGCGGGCATCAACTAATTGCTGTTCAAGCAATGGGGTCAGGGCGAGAATAACGCTGGTTGGATAGCAACCCGGGTTGGCGACAAGCCGAGCCTTTTTTATCTGTTCACGGTAGCGTTCAGGTAGACCATAAATCGCCTCTGAAAAAAGTTCCGGACTGGTATGGGGCTGGTACCAGTGCTCATACGTGCTTTGATCGTTTAGACGGTAGTCGGCAGACAGATCTACAACCCGGCAACCAGCGGCGAGAAATCCAGGCACGACAGCCATGGCTGATTTATGAGGGAGCGCGGTAAAAACCAGATCAGCCTTTTTCGCCATCGCCGTAACATCAAGTTGCTCGCATACCAGGTCACAAAACCCCTTCAGTGATGGGAAAACCTTATCGACTGGTATTCCTTCGTGCTGACGCGAGGTAACCGCACAGATTTCGACCTGGGGATGACCGACCAGCAACCGTAGCAACTCAACCCCGGTATATCCGCTGGCGCCGGCAACAGCAACTTTTACCATGTCACACTCCATCGATAGGGAAAAGGAGAAAAATCACGACAGATTCAGCATGGCATATCCGTTCTGTCCTTATTAAACTGGCGCAATGCCATCCCAAAATACTTGAAAAAACCCATCTTACGCCAAAACGGAAACAAACTGCCAGTCTCAGAAAAAAAGGGAAACCCGTAAACGGGCTTCCCTTTTCGTCGGCAATAAAAATAAAAACAAAAAATGATTAACGTTTGGAGAACTGGAAGCTCCGGCGGGCAGCAGCACGGCCGTATTTTTTTCGTTCTTTGATGCGACTGTCGCGGGTAATAAAACCGGCTTTTTTCAAAAGCCCGCGCAACGCCGGGTCAACCTCAAGCAATGCTTTGGTAATACCATGCTTGATGGCACCAGCCTGACCGGAAATGCCGCCGCCAACGACATTCACAGAAACATCGAATTTACCGAGGTTATCTGTCAGCTCCAACGGTTGACGAATAACCATTTTAGATGTTTCGCGACCGAAAAAGACATCCAGTGGACGCTTATTGACAGTAATAACACCACTGCCTGGAGTCAACCAGACCCGGGCAATAGAGGTTTTCCTTTTACCGGTTGCATAATACTTCTGCTCTGCCATGTTAACTGTTCTCCCTTGATGCGATCTTTAATTCTTTGGGTTGCTGCGCCATGTGGGGGTGTTCGCTGCCGGCATAAACCTTCATCTTGGTGAACATCTTGCGTCCCAGGCTGTTTTTCGGCAACATCCCTTTAACCGCGGCCTGAACCAGCACCTCCGGCTTTTTGGCAAGCAGTTTTTCGGCATTGATTTCTCTGATACCACCCGGGTAACCCGTGTGACGATAATACTTCTTATCAGCCAGCTTATTACCGGTCAACCTGATCTTGTCGGCGTTCAGCACAACGACAAAATCGCCGGTGTCGACGCTTGGCGTGTAGATCGGCTTGTGTTTGCCGCGCAAAATACGGGCTATTTCTGTAGCAGCGCGACCTAGAACAACATCTTCCAGATCAACGACATACCAGACTCTATTGATATCCTGCTCTTTAGCGATTGCAGTACTCATCGCGTTCCTCTCTGAACATCTGACGTATTAAAAGGGATGTGGGGCTCACAAAGCGATAAATTTATCCGAGTAAATCACCCCTGTCAAGGTAATTTTAACCGATCTGTTGTCAAACAGGCTGACGAACACCATAATCGACCGACATCAGACACAATCCCTGGGGCGGGGCGGTAATGGCCGCTGGCGCTCCGGCAGGATCCTCCAGCATCAACTTCAGATTTTCAACAGTCCGACGACCGCGCCCGACTTCGACCAGGGTTCCTACCATCATTCGCACCATGTGGCGCAAAAAACCGCTGCCATAGACATCAACGTACAGCAGCGCCTCCGCTTCGGTCAAATGGATAGCGGATATCTCTTTTTGCGTCACCGTCGAGCTACAACCGGCACTGCGAAACGCTGCAAAATCATGAACACCCGTCAGGATGGCGCAGGCCTGTGTCATCAGGTCAAGATCGAGGGGGGCCTTAACCCGCCAGCTGGTCCGCCGGTCCAATGGGGAGCGTACAGGGTCACGCAACAGGGTATACCGGTAGTGTTTGCCGGTAGCTGAATAGCGGGCATGAAAATCAGCGGCTACTTTTTCTGCAGCACGCACGGCGATATCTTCCGGCAGGAACCGATTCAACCCATCACACCAGGCGGTCAGGGGCAGCACCCGCTCACTATCAAAATGACAAACCATGCCCCGGGCATGAACTCCAGCATCAGTGCGTCCGGAAGAATGGACCCGAATCTGTTGACCGGAGAGCTGTAACAATGCCTGCTCCAGGCACTGTTGAATCGAAATGCCGTTGGGTTGCAGTTGCCAACCGACGTAGGCACTGCCCTCGTAGGCAACAGTAAGCTTGACTCTTTCCGTCATCAGCCCGGGGTCCCTTTAATCCTAGCCGATAGCGGCGACGATGGCGTCTCCGATGGTTATGGTGTCGACTTTCTTTTCGCCCGGATGACCCTGATAAATATCGGCAGTACGATACCCGTCGTTTAAAACCTTTTCCACCGCTGCGTCAATGGCATCTGCCGCATCAATCATAGCAAAGGAATAACGCAACATCATCGACGCTGACAGAATCTGTGCAATCGGATTGGCAATTCCCTTGCCGGCGATATCCGGGGCACTGCCGCCGGAAGGTTCGTACATGCCGAACGTCCCCTCAGACAAAGAAGCTGAGGGCAGCATTCCCAACGAACCGGTCAGCATGGCCGCTTCATCGGAAATAATGTCACCAAACATATTGCCACACAGCATCACATCAAACTGTTTCGGCCAGCGCACCAGCTGCATTGCTGCATTATCAACATACATGTGACTCAGCTCAACATCCGGATACTGCTTGGCGACGCGTTCAACCACTTCACGCCAGACCACCGAGGTTGACAAAACATTGGCCTTGTCGATGGAACAGAGTTTTTTATTGCGCTTGCGTGCCGCGGCAAAAGCGACATGGGAAATGCGCTCGACCTCAGCTTCAGAATATTTCATCGTATCAAAACCGGTTCGCGCAGGTCCCTCCCCTTCAATCCCTTTAGGTTCGGCAAAATAGATACCACCGGTCAGTTCGCGTACGACAAGAAGATCGAAACCACCCTCAATAATTTCCTGTTTCAGACTCGAAGCTCCGGTCAGGGCCGGAAAAATAATGGCTGGACGCAGATTGCAGAAAAGACCGAAAATTTTACGTAACGGCAGCAATGCTGCCCGTTCGGGCTGCTCGTTCGGCGGCAGGGACTCCCACTTGGGGCCACCGACGCTGCCAAACAGAATGGCATCAGCAGCCTGGCAGATGGCAACCGTTGTCTCGGGTAATGCTTTTCCTTCCAGGTCGATACCGGCACCACCAACATTGGCTGGGGTGCGCTCGAAACGAACATTGTAACGCTGCTCAACCGCGTCAAGCACCTTCAATGCCTCTGCCATCACTTCAGGGCCGATTCCATCACCCGGCAACACCGCAACCTTAAAAATTTTGGTCATTGTTCATGTCTCCTGACTCATTCATACATCAATAAAAAAGCCCTCAGAATTAAGGGCATCGAAGTCGCTGGGACTATAAAAAGGGGGCGCTGATTTGTCAAATTAATTCTCTTACACCAGTGTGCCTGACAAAAGCTGGGAGTTCATGTTAGAGTGTCTACCTAAACTATCCAAGTAACCTCTACCCATGACAGGAGCAAAACCGTGCACAAACTATTTCTGACAGTGTTGGTACTGTTATTATTGACCGGGACGACAACACTGGCTACCGCAACAGCGCCCACCCTGACGAAAGAAGCCGCTATCGAGGCCCTTAAAGAGATTCAAGGTGAGGTTCTGGCAGTCTCTCCTTCCGAAATCCCCGGCCTCTACCTGGTCAGCGTAAAAATGCAGGGTAGAAACATTCCTCTTTACCTTGATGCCACCGGTACCTATATGTTCTCCGGTAATGTCATTGACCTCAAACAACGCCGTAACCTCACGGAAGAGCTGTTCCGCCGCCTCAACCCGGTCGATGTATCAATGATCCCCCTTGAGGATGCCCTGCCTCTTGGCAACCCGCAGGCGCAGCAGCAGGTGATTGTTTTCACCGACCCCCTTTGCCCCTACTGCAGCCAGCTGCACACGGTACTCTACCAGGCCCTTGAAAAAGATCCTGACCTGCTGTTCCAGATTGTCCTGTTGCCCATGCAACCGAACTCGCAGCGCATCTCACAAACCATTATCTGCAACAAATCGATGGAGCAGTTAGAACAAGCCTTTGCCGGGACGGCCCTGCCCGAACCAAGCTGCGAGACAGACGTCCTGCGCAAAAACCAGGAAATAGCTCAATCGCTGCAAATTACCGGCACACCGACCCTGGTCCTGCCGAATGGCCAGATCCATGCCGGCTATCGCCCCGTTGAAGACCTGCTCAAACTGATTAAAGAGAATTCGGCTCCGGCGGTCAATTGATCGACAGATAGCGCGAACCCTTCAACCTGACCAGCAAAAACAGCCGACACCCAATGACCAGGTGCCGGCTGTTTTTGTTGGCCAGGGGATTGTATAAGTTTTCTTAATATCGGGCGTCAGCAAACTCAACCCAGCCGCCGGCAACGACCAGGGCCTTATCAAAAGAGCTGATGTCAAAATCGTAGTTTAAGGTCTGGCCGGCAGCCGCAGCCGTCAACCTTTGCCCTTCCAGGTCAACAGCTATATCCAGTGGTGCCTTTGTCGCCAGCGCCATCAGGGCATCGATTGCTTCCCGGGGCAGCTCAATCGCGAGCATGCCGCAATTGAACATGTTCTGGCGGAAGATGCGGGCATAACTTTGAGCAATGATGGTATGGATGCCGTTCACTTCGAAAACCCAGGGGGCATGTTCACGCGACGAACCGCAGCCGAAGTTCTCACGCGAGATCACCACCCTGGCACTAGCCAGCGCCTCGCCATGGGGATCAAAACCTTCCAGCTTGAGGTCCTCCAGCAGGTATGGCTTGAGCGCTTCCTTAGTCACTTCGGTCAGGTATTTAGCTGGAATAATCTCATCGGTATTAATATCCGAACGGTCAAGCACAATAGCGCGACCGCCAAATTCTTTCTGCATCAGATAATCTCCTGCCGGGCTAAAGGGTTCGGGCATCAGTAATGACACCGGTGATGGCTGTCGCTGCGGCAGTAGCCGGGCTCATCAGATGAACCATGCCACCTTTACCCATGCGACCATTAAAGTTACGATTGCTGGTGGAAGCACAAACCTCTCCTTCGGCCAGCACGCCGTTACTCATGCCCAGACAGGCACCACAGGTCGGGTTGGTCACGCAGAAACCGGCATCCATGAACACCTGAATAATCCCTTCGGCCAAGGCATCATTGAAGATTTTCGGGGTCGCCGGCGACACGATCCCGCGCACCGTCTTGGCGACCTGACGGCCACGCAATACCTCGGCGGCCTGGCGCAAATCTTCAATCCGCCCATTGGTACAGGTGCCGATATAAACCTGATCAACAGGTGTTCCGGTCATTTCGCTCACCGGCTTAACACAGTCGGGCTTGAAGCCGTAGGTTACCTGTGGAACAAGGGTCGACACATCGATATCCAGCACCTCGACGTATCGGGCATCCTCATCCGAGCACCACTGACTGAACTCCGCCAGGGCAGCTTCCTTGCTGGAAAACTCGTCATTGATGAAGGGCCAGAGATAATCAACCGTCACCTGATCCGGCATGCAGACCCCGGAAGTACCTCCGGCCTCTATCGCCATATTACACAGGGTCATGCGCGCTTCCATGCTCATCCGGTCAACCACGGCACCACGAAACTCAATGACTTTATCGGTTGCCCCGTTAACTCCCAGACGGGAGATGACGTAAAGAATAACATCCTTGGCAAAGACTCCGGTCGGCAAGACGCCATCAAGATTGACCCGAATCGTTGCCGGTTCCCGGAAAGCACAGACCCCTTTCAAGATGCCCACTTCGAGGTCAGTGGTACCGACACCGGCGGCAAAGGCGCCAAATGCACCATGGGTACAGGTGTGGCTGTCCCCCATAATGACGGTATGGCCCGGATGGATGAAGCCTTTTTCCGGAAAGAGGGCATGACAGACGCCATTGTGGCCGACATCATAAAAATCAGGGATGTCATGTCGCCGCGCCCAGTCACGTAACATCTTGGCCTGGGTAGCGGTCTTGCTGTCTTTGGCCGGGGTGACGTGATCTATAACCGCTTTGATCCGGGTACGATCAAACACGCGATCCTTATCACGCCAGACCAGATCAGCAATAGCGACTGGCGTCGTGATTTCGTGACAGAGGACCCGGTCGATATTGAGCACCTTGGTGCCCGGGAACGGCTCATCACGCAAGTGACTGTCGAATATTTTTTCTGCTAAGGTCTTACCCATGTACACTCCTGTTTCACTAATGGTCACCCGCCCTAAAGCGCGGGCTGAGTTCTTTTGGTATGACTGGCTATTTTATTCAGGGCATTCAAATAAGCTTTGGCACTTGCAACAATAATGTCCGGATGTGCCCCCTGCCCCAGCACCTCACGCCCGTCTTCGGTCTGCAAACGCACAGTGCATTCGCCTTGAGCATCAGTTCCTCCGGTAATGGCACCAACAGAAAAGCTCAAGAGCGGAGCATTGCTTTTGGTCAATTTCTTGATCGCCTTGAAGGTGGCATCGACCGGTCCATCGCCCATGATCGCCGTCTTTTTCGGCTTGCCATTAATCACCAGCTCAACGGTTGCCGTTGGCGCTGCAAAAGAACCGGAGCTGACATTCATCTGCTGCAACACAAAAATTTCAGGTACGCGCAAGACCTCATCAGCAACAATGGCATCAAGATCCTCGTCAAAGATCTCTTTCTTCATGTCCGCCAGGGTCTTAAAGCGTACAAAAGCTTTTTCAATTTCTTCTCGGGTCAGATCATGTCCCAACTGCTTAAGGCGATCGATAAAGGCGTGACGGCCTGAGTGCTTGCCGAGCACCAGCTTGTTCTGATTCAAACCAACGGACTCCGGCGTCATGATTTCGTAGGTCGTTTTTTCCATTAACACTCCATGCTGATGAATGCCGGCCTCGTGGGCAAAAGCATTAGCACCGACAATCGCCTTGTTAGGCTGCACCAGGATACCGGTAATATTCGACAACAGCTTACTGGTCGGAGTAATCTGCTCGGTCGTCACATCAGTCTGATAGGGAAGGATATCCTGGCGTGTTTTCAGGGTCATGACGACCTCTTCCAGCGAACAGTTACCGGCCCGCTCACCGATTCCATTGATGGTACACTCGACCTGACGCGCGCCGGCTTGCACCGCCGCAAGGGAATTAGCAACTGCCAGTCCGAGGTCGTTATGGCAGTGAACCGAAATAATGGCTTTTTCGATATTGCTGACATGTTCCTTTAAATAGCGAATGATTTCTGAATATTCAGAAGGGATGGTATAGCCAACCGTGTCCGGAATATTCACTGTGGTTGCCCCGGCCTCAATCACCGCCTTGATCACCTTGGCCAGAAACGGCAGGCGGGTACGCACAGCGTCTTCTGCCGAAAATTCAACATTGGGAGTGTAGCCGGCAGCACGCTTGACGGCAGCCACGGCCGTATCAAGCACCTGCTGCTCACTCATCTTGAGCTTGTACTGCATATGAATGTCACTGGTGGCAATAAAGGTATGAATCCGCCCCCTGTCACCGGCGTATTTGAGTGCATCCCAGGCGCGATCAATATCCATATTGTTGGCGCGTGACAGTCCGGCGACCTGGGCCTTTTTAACCGTCTGCGCAACCTTTTTCACTGCCTCAAAGTCACCGTCAGAGGCTATCGGAAACCCCGCTTCCATGACATCAACGTTAAGTCGTTCCAGTTGCTGGGCAATCCGGATCTTTTCTTCAATGTTCATGCTCGCGCCGGGGGACTGTTCACCATCGCGCAACGTTGTATCGAAAATAATGATTCTATCTTCCTGTGCCATTGTTTACTCCTTGTCAGCATCGATCCTGCAGAGACCTGCGGGACGGTTCATCAATGTTTTGTTTCGTTCAGGAACTCTTATCAGCGCTAGCTCACCCAGGTCCAATTCCACGCCAGAACCACCCCCTTTTCGATAAAAATCAGGCATAAAAAAACTCTCCCCCCCGTAACCAACAGGGGCGAGAGCCAAATAAGCTTCGCGGTACCACCCTGATTCATCTGTCGCTGTTACCGGACAGACCTTGTTTTCCCCTTTACGCAGGGTCACGGCAAAGACTACTGATCATTCATCTCTGCAGCTCCAAGGCGAGTTCAGCGTTTTTCCGTACCGGTTCTCAGCACCACCGGCTCTCACGAACGGATGTGACGCCTACTACTCCTTATCATCGCTTTTGCCATAACGTCTAATGGTCAGATTCAACCTAAAAGTGGTTATCAAGTCAAGAAGTTTTATAATCCCGTTCTGCTTTTACCAATTTTTGCCCTTCAGCAATCAAGGTTCAACCACAGAAGGTGGATCCTGCTGTTGTTTGTTACGACGGGAATAATAATAACCAACCGGTCCCGAGGCAAGATAAACCATGCCGATCAAAAACAGCATCACTTCAGGCTTGGCAATAATCACGATCAACAGCATGATCGATAAAACCAGCATCCGGAAGGGCTGACGCTTGAAAAGTTCCGGATCCTTGAAGGACACGTAGGGAACATTGCTGACCATAAGAAATGCCAGCACAAATACCAGCAGCACCATCGAAACCATGCGGATGGTACCGGTTCCACCGAGTTGATAAAACAACAGCACGCAGGTTGCTACAATACAGGCTGCAGCCGGAATCGGCAAACCAACAAAACGCCGCGATTCAACCGTGGTCACCTGGACATTAAAGCGCGCCAGCCGTAAGGCACCGCAGATAACAAAAAGAAACGCCGCCAGCCAGCCCAACTTACCATAAGGCCGCAGCGCCCAGTCGTAAAGCAGAACCGCCGGAGCAACACCAAAAGAGATAACATCGGCGAGAGAATCAAGCTCGACGCCAAACTTACTGGTCGTGCCGGTCAGGCGTGCGACCTTACCATCCAGACCATCGAAAATGGCTGCCAGCAGAATAAACCAGGCAGCACGACTGTAATTGCCGTCAATAGTCGAGATGATGACATAGAAGCCGGCAAAGATCCCTGCTGCGGTGATCAGGTTCGGCAGCAGATAAACACCTTTGCGCAGATTCTCACGCTTTTCGCTCCGCAACTTTTCTTCTTCCATCAGTTAAACCGTCCTAAAATGGTTTCGCCTGCTACCGTGCGCTCACCCAGGGTGATGCTGACATCGATCCGACTGGGCAGATAAAGATCCACTCGTGAACCAAAACGGATCAGACCATAGCGGGCCCCGCGCTCAAGCATATCACCGATGACCGGATAGGTGATAATCCGGCGCGCAATCAAACCGGCAATCTGGACAAATAGAATGTTGGGCCCAGCACTGGTTTCGAGCAGAATCCCGGACTGTTCATTGCTTTCACTGGCCTTGTCGTAGGAAGCGTTGACGAACTCCCCTTTATTGTAAAACATGTCAACAACCTTGCCGTCACAGGGTGCCCGGTTGATATGGACATCAAACACCGACATAAAAATGCTGACCTTGGTGACCCGGGCATTGAGGAACCGCTCTTCGTCAACCTCACCGACAAAAATCACCTTGCCATCGGCAGGAGCCACCAGGACCCCCTCTTCTGCCGGAACGACCCGCACCGGATCTCTAAAGAAATAGGTGGTAAAAAGGGTCAGGAATAACAGGATCAGGGTGACAAATGTCCAGCCCAACAAGGCAAAAACGAGGGTCACAAAACCAAACAGGACAATGAAAGGATACCCTTCGCGTGCAATAAACTGGTCTGTTTTATACATAATACTCCCTGTAAAGAACGATTTTTAGTTGTTATCAGCCGCTGACACCCTTGGCTCCACGGCCAATAACAACCGGCCCGGAGCGCACCACCTCCTTGATCCCCATGGGGCGTAACAGTTCCAATATACCATTGATCTTGGCAGGCGCACCGGTAATTTCGATGGTATAGGTTTTGGGCGTAACGTCAATGACCTTGGCGCGAAAGATATCGACAATCCGTAACGCTTCAGCACGGGTATCGGCTTCTGTCGCTACCTTGATCAGTGCCAACTCTCTGGCGATAAAATCCTTACTGGTAAAATCGACGACCTTGATGGTTGAAATCAGTTTATTCAGCTGCTTGGTAATCTGTTCAAGGATCCGATCATCACCCGTCGTGACAATGGTCATCCGCGAGGTATTGGGTTCAAGGGTCGGGGCAACAGAAAGGCTTTCGATGTTAAATCCCCGCCCGGAAAAAAGCCCCGATATACGTGAAAGCACTCCAAATTCATTCTCAACCAGCACAGAGATTGTATGTTTCATCCTCGTTCACTCTCCTCTGAGGCACTTAACCCATTTCATCAATAGTCAATCAGGAAGCCAGCACCATTTCGTGGATCGCCTTACCGGCCGGAACCATCGGCAATACATTTTCTTCACGTGATATCTTGAAGTTCATCAGCACCGGCCCGGGGGTGGCGAATGCTTTCTGGATAACCGTTTCTACTTCATCGACCTGGGTGGCATTAAATCCGACCGCGCCATACGCTTCCGCCAGCTTGACAAAATCGATCGGCAGTTCCATGACGGTCTGACTGTAACGTTTATCAAAAAACATCTGCTGCCACTGACGTACCATCCCCAGATAATTATTATTTAAAATAACAATTTTTACCGGCAACTGATACTGCACCAGGGTCGCCAGTTCCTGTGAATTCATCTGAAAGGATCCATCACCGGAAATATCAATCACCTGCCGCTCGGGGAAGGCAACCTGGGCTCCTAACGCTGCCGGCAGGCCGAACCCCATGGTCCCAAGGCCACCGGAGGTCAAAAAGGTCCGGGGCTGACTGAAACTGAAGAACTGCGCCGTCCACATCTGATGCTGGCCGACCTCCGTGGTAATGATCGCATCATCATTGGAGAGTTCCCGCAATTTCTGAATCACGTATTGTGGCTTGATCACCGTATCGGAAGGCTGATAGGCCATGGGGTGGCGTTCACGCCATGTCGCGATGTGTGATTGCCACTCCCGCAACTGCTCGCGGAAAACCCCAAGCTGCTCGGTCTTCTGGTCAAGGGAATCTTTTAATTTCCTCAAGACATCGAGCAGATCGCCCACAATCGGCAGATCAACAGCGACGTTTTTCTTGATGGAAGTAGGGTCAATATCGACATGGATAATTTTTGCCTTCTCGGCAAAACTGTCGATGCGGCCGGTCACCCGATCATCAAAACGTGAGCCGATAGCAATCAGCAGATCACACTCAGTCACCGACATGTTGGCACAGAAGGTTCCATGCATTCCCAGCATCCCGAGAGCCAACGGATGGCGCTGGGGAAAGGCCGACATCGCCATCAGAGTAGTGGCAACCGGAATGCGGGTTAATTCAGCCAGCGCCAGAAGCTCAGCATTAGCACCGGACAGATTAATCCCACCGCCGACATACAGAACGGGTCGGCGCGCCTCCAGGATCATTTTAGCGGCTTTTTCAATCTGCCGGAAATTCCCCGAATAGGTGGGTTTGTAACCACGCAGATCAACCGTATCCGGATAGTTGAAATCATGGGTAGCAACCTGAATATCCTTGGGGAAATCAATCAATACCGGCCCGGGGCGACCGGTGCGGGCGATGTAAAAAGCTTCCTTCACGGTTCTGGCAAGGTCACGGATATTCTTGACAAGAAAATTATGTTTAGTGCAGGGGCGGGTAATCCCGCAGATATCCGCTTCCTGAAAGGCATCATTACCAATCAGCGGGGTGGGGACCTGACCGGTGATAATAACCATCGGAATGGAGTCCATGTAGGCGGTGGCAATTCCGGTCACGGTATTGGTCGCACCGGGCCCACTGGTGGCAATGACAACACCAACTTGCCCGGTACAACGGGCATAACCGTCAGCGGCATGCACCGCTGCCTGCTCATGCCGGGTAAGAATATGATTGATCGATGAATCATAGAGGTCGTCGTAAATATTGATAACCGCCCCACCGGGATAGCCAAAAACGGTATCCACGCCCTCACATTTTAACGACTCGAGCAAAATTTGCGACCCGGTCAGCTTCATTGTTTTTTCTCCTCGATGTGACTTCAGTAACAAATAAATATATTCATAAGAACAGCGTATAACTGTCAATCACTTTTAGTCGGCATGACATACGGCTCCGGTTGCTGCATTGGTAACAACCTTGGCATAACGTGCCAGCCAGCCGGTCTTGATTTTGGGTTCCGGCACCCGCCATTCACTGTAACGTTGCTCCAGTTCGGCTGGTGTGACCTTGAGTTTGAGAGAGCGGGCTGGAATATCGAGCTCGATGGTATCGCCATCGCGCACCAGAGCGATCGGACCTCCCTGGGCCGCCTCCGGCGAAATGTGGCCGATACAGGGGCCCCTGGTGCCGCCGGAAAAACGTCCGTCGGTAATCAAAGCGACACTGTCACCAAGCCCCAACCCCATGAGGGTTGCTGTCGGTGCCAGCATTTCACGCATCCCCGGTCCGCCCTTGGGTCCCTCATAACGAATCACGACAACATCACCGGCGACAATCTCGCCGGCCAGCAATGCTGCCATGGCATCTTCCTCTGAATTGTAGCAACGGGCACGGCCGCTGAATGTCATCATTTTTTCCGATACCCCGGACTGTTTGACAATCGCCCCTTCCGGCGCCAGGTTGCCTTTCAGCACGGCTAACCCCCCTTCCGGACGAATCGGTGACGATACCGGGCGTACGACATCTTCGTCAACTTCTGCCACCGAAGCTATCAACTCAGCAATACTCGGTCCCAGCAGGGTGGGATTATCACTGATTTGATCACGCAATTGATAAAGCACCGCGAGAACCCCGCCGGCGGTGTCAAGATCCTCCATAAAGTTCGGTCCGCCGGGATTCATATGCGCTAACTGCGGGGTGGTTTTGCCAAGCTCGTCAAACAGCTCCAATGGCAGAGGGATTTTGGCCTCATGAGCAATGGCCAGCAGATGCAGAACGGTATTGCTCGAACCACCGAGGGCCAGATCCACCCGAATCGCGTTTTCGAAAGCCGCGCGGGTAAGAATCTGACGCGGAGTAATCTGATCGCGCACCAGGCCGACAATGCGCTCACCCGAGGCAAAAGCGATACGCCGCTTCAAGGATGATACAGCGCTGGCCGTGCCGCATCGCGGCAAACTCATACCAAGGGTTTCGGTCAGCACCGCCATGGTATTGGCGGTAAACATCCCCTGACAGGAACCGGCGGTCGGGCAGGCGCTCTCTTCACATTCAAACAGCTGTTTTTCATCAATCACTCCGGCCTTGTACTGGCCCATCGCCTCAAAGGTATCAGTGACAAAGGAAAAACGCCGGCCGTTGCGACCTGCGCCGGTCAAAGAAGGCCCGGCGGTGACAACAATACAGGGAATATCGAGGCGCGCTGCAGCCATCAGCATCCCCGGCGTGATCTTGTCGCAGTTGGTCAGCAGGACCAAGCCATCAAGACGATGGGCCTCAGCGATCGACTCAACCATGTCAGCAATCAATTCCCGCGTCGGCAAGGAATAATGCATCCCTTTGTGCCCCATGGCAATGCCATCGCAAACACCCGGAATCCCGAAAATAAAGGAATACCCGCCACCGGTATGGACTCCCTTTTCAATAAAACGCTCAAGGTCCCGCATCCCGGTATGGCCGGGAATCAGATCGGTAAAGGATGAAGCGATCCCGATGAAAGGACGATCCATCTGTTCATTGGGCACCCCGGTACTTTTTAATAGTGCACGGTGGGGGGTGCGTTCAAATCCCTTGGTAATGGCATCACTTCTTTTAGTCATTTTTTCACCTGTCTTATGGTCAAGAGCAAAAAATTACAAATGAAATCAGTTAATACCTGCCCCTCAAATACAGCAAAGGGCTTAAGCGCTCGCTTAAACCCTTTGCTGTATTAAAACAAATCGTAATCTTGAAGCACGATCAAACGGTAACGGACTGAACGATGGTCTCCATTTCATCCTTGCCGATCAGCTTTAATTTTTTGACCTTGTTTTTTTCGATTTCTTCGTCTGCAGAAAGAAAGGGGCGTTTTTCGAATTCCTGGAGTTGCTTTTCAAGTAAGTTGTGGTTTTCGTAGAGCATTCTGAACCTTGGGTTGTTGTCAATAAGGCTCTGCAAAAGGGTCTGATCAATATCCATAGGAACCTCCACGTTGTTGACGTTTAGGGGCTTTTGACCTGTTTGAAATTAACCAGATCAGTTGTAAAAAGTCAACACCTAACCCGGCGCTAACCAACATTGTTGTTCTGCAGGTTGAGTTCAGCATCCGATGGCCTGATATAGGTCGGGACAACCTGTTCAGGCCGCTGGGTCAAGCCCTTGGAATAATCCTGCAAGGCCAGAGCGGCAACCCTGGAGGAGCGGATGGAATGACAGCAGGCAGGGGCCAGGGCGCTTGGCTCAAAACCCTGCTGCAGGATAAGATCGCGATAAACGGCAACCCCATCACCAACAAAACAACTATCCTCCGGAAGCTCAGCCAGAACTTTATGGGGGGCAACCACCCGGGCCTGATTCAAAGGGAGAGGAAATCCATCCTGCAGTTGAAACTGCTGGGTATAGACTTCTTTCTTTCGGGCATCAACAAAAACGCAAACCGGACGAGACAATAAAGGTAGATTCATCGCAACTGCAGCCAGAGAAGAGACACAGACGACCGGCAGGTTGAGTACCTGGGCCAATCCTTTAATGGTTGCCACACCGATGCGCACGCCGGTAAAGGCACCGGGACCTGTCACTACAGCCAGCAGGTCCAGACCTGCCAGCCCCCAACCGGCCGCCTTGAGCAGCTCATCAATCTGGGCCAGGAGGCTCTGGCTATGGGTACTGCGCAGATTATAAGCAGATTCTGCCACCAGCGCCTCGGCCTGAAACAAAGCAACGCTACTCACCTGTGATGAAGTATCAAGTGCCAGAATCCGGGGGCTATCAACCGTCATCAGCTCAACCCCAAAGACGGATAATGTCATTGTAAAACGCCAGCACCATCAGCATCAACAGCATCGCCAGACCGACCTGCTGAGCAATTTCACGGGCGCGCAAAGAAACCGGACGCCGGGTAATCAACTCAAAAAGATAGAACAGAATATGGCCACCATCGAGGATCGGTATGGGTAACAGGTTCAATATCCCCAACTGGATGGAAATAAAGGCCAGTACCGTCAAAATCGCGGCAATATCTGTCTGGGCAGCCTGTCCGGCCACCTGGACCACGGTAATAGGTCCACCAATATTTTTTGCTGAGACATTTCCGGTAAAGAGCTTTTGAATAAACACGAGGGTCAATTCAATCAGCTCGCCGGTCTTTGCGGCTCCTTCACGAAAGGCGGCAACTGGTCCAAAACGCTTTAATTCGAGCTCGTGCAGCGGCGCGACACCCAGCAGAAAATCTCCATCGGCTTCACGCTGTTCGGGGGTCATAACAACTGAAAATTCACGCCCATCGCGTTCAACCAGAACATCAACCGGCGTCCCTTGCGTCGCTTGAATCAATTCACGCAAATCGTACCAGGAATGAACGGGTTGATCATCAATGCGCAGGATCTCATCGCCGACCTGCAAGCCGGCCTGATCAGCTGCCATACCTGGTGCCATGCCGCCGATACGGGCAGCCAACTCAGGCATCAGTCCCAGCCCCTGCATCCCTTCCAGGCTGTTGTTATTAGCCGGCAACAGCAGCTGTACCTGCCGGCCATCACGACTGACATTAAACACCAGGGGCGACCCGGCCTCGCTGACAAAGCGCAGGTTGGCGGCATTCCAGTGTTCGATTGGGGCACCATTGACAGCCTGTAAACAATCACCGGCCACAAAGCCACCACGCGCGGCATCGGAATCGGGCAGGACATAGCCGATACAGGCTGGTTGCTCAACATAAGTTGGCATCTGCACACCGATCATGAAAGAAATCGGGAGAATCAGCAACGGTAATATCAGGTTCATCAGGGGACCGGCACCAACAATTGCCAGACGGCGGGATACCGGCTTGGCGGCGAAGGATCTATCATGATCCCCTGCCGCTTCAAGGCTCGCCTCCCCCTCTGTGCCCGAGCCCTCACCCAACATCTGGACATATCCGCCTAAAGGAACCACACAGATCAGATATTCTGTCTCTCCGTAGCGATAGGAAACCAGTTTGGGACCAAATCCGATGGAAAACTTCAGAACCTTGACCCCACAGATTTTCGCAACGGCAAAATGACCAAGTTCATGAACAAAAACCAGAAAGCCGAGCATCAAAATGCCGGCAACAACGGTGGTCATGTCAAACCTCCAGCAATAAATTCACGGGCACGACCACGTGCCCAGCGATCTGCCTGCAATACTCGTTCGATGGTAGTGACCACCTCCGGCGAGTGACAATCCATCACCCGCTCGATCAACTCAGGAATACCGGTGAACAAGATCTGCTCGTTAAGAAACGCCGCCACCGCAACTTCGTTGGCAGCATTCATCACCGCCGGCAAGGTACCGCCTGACTCAAGGGCCTGGTAGGCCAGAGCCAGACAGGGGAAACGATCCAAGTCAGGGGCAGAAAAACTCAGTTTTCCCAGTTGGCACAGATCAAGTCCAGGCTGGTTGAGCGGTAGGCGCTGCGGCCACGACAGGGCATAGGCGATCGGTGTTTTCATGTCCGGCACACCAAGTTGAGCAATGACAGACCCATCGACGTATTCTACCATGGAATGAATAATACTTTCCGGATGGATATGAACGTCGATCATGGTTGTTGGTATGGCGAACAGCCAATGCGCCTCGATGACTTCCAGACCCTTATTCATGAGGGTGGCAGAATCGACAGTGATTTTTTTTCCCATACTCCAGTTGGGATGAGTCAGAGCATCAGCCGGGGTAATCTGACTGAACCCGGCGGCCGGTCGCTCTCGAAAGGGTCCGCCGGAGGCAGTTAAAATCAGGCGCCGGATATCACCATGATGATGGCCGGCCAAGGCCTGGAAAATAGCCGAATGTTCGCTGTCAACCGGCAATAATTTCACCCTTTGCTGTCTGACCGCTGCCATGATCAGGCTGCCGGCCATCACCAGGGTTTCCTTGTTGGCCAGGGCGATATCCTTACCGGCCTGAATAGCTGCCATGGTCGGCACCAGTCCGGCAGCCCCCACCACCGCTGCAACCACCATATCGACCTGATCAAGGGTAGCACACTGGATCATCCCCTCGACCCCACAGCATACCTCAATATTCAGATCCTTTAAGCGATCCCTGACGCTGTTGGCATCCTGGCTGTTGATCACCGCCACCATGACCGGCCGGAACTTTCTTGCCTGGATGCATAACAGATCAAGGTTGGCCCCGGCCGTCAAAGCAACAATCTGGAAGGCGTCGGGGAACTCCTCAACAATCTGCAGGGTGCTGACCCCGATGGATCCAGTCGAACCCAGAACAGCGATCTTCTTCATCCTCCCCCCTTAACCACCGAAATATCCACAGGCAACATAGTAAACCAGGGGGAAGGCAAACAGCAGACTGTCAAGACGATCAAGCAGCCCGCCATGACCAGGAATCATATTTCCCGAATCCTTTACCTCACAAGCCCGTTTCAACATCGACTCAAACAGATCACCGATCTGGCCGACGACACCTAACAACAGACCGACAGCAACAACTGACCAGAAACCAATCGCGGGAAAAAACATGAATTTTGATAGAACCGCCCCCAATATTGCGCCGAAAACGCCGCCGACAGCCCCCTCAACACTCTTGTTAGGGCTGATCAGGGGATAGAGCTTGTGCCTGCCGATCCGACTTCCAACAACATAGGCGCTGGTATCACAGCACATGACAACCACCAGGGTGAGAAAAATCCATTGGCGGCCATCGTCGAGCCCGCGCAGCGACACCAGATGCCCCAGCAGTAAAGCGATATAGATAAGACCCAGACAGATCCAGCCAAAATGATGATGGACGCGAACCAGGGTTCCCGGGCGGAGCAGAAAGATCAGGGCCAGAACCAGAAAAAAAACCGTCAAAAAAACCGGCAGCCATCCTAGTTGATTGAAAAAAAACAAAGGGACAACGGCGGCACCGAGGGCCGCGGCAAGCCACTGCACAAAGACCTGCTCCTGTTTCATGCCCATCCGATTGAATTCTATCAACGCCAGAAAAACAATCAGGGTAACAAAGAGCGTAAAGATTACCGGCGGGGCCAATCCCAGCAGCAAAATCAGCAGCGGTAGCGCAATAGCGGCTGTCATCAGACGTTGTTTAATGGTCGCTCTCCTTTAGATCGGCATCAGGGCTGAAGCTGGTCGTCAGTCAAGCCAAAGCGCCGGCGACGTTGATAATAATCAGCAAAAGCCTTATTCAGTTCTTCCAGACTAAAATCCGGCCACAGGACATCGGTAAAATAGAGCTCGGTATAGGCAGACTGCCAGAGCAGAAAATTACTCAACCGCATTTCACCACTGGTGCGGATCATCAGATCCGCCGGCGGCATGTCGGCCAGGTCAAGACAGGCGGCAAAGGTATCAGCATTGAGCTGATCGGGGTCCAGGTCGCCGGCTTGAACCTGTGCGATAATCCGCTTGACCGCCCGCAAGATTTCATCGCGACCGCCATAGGACAGGGCCAGGACCAGGGTCAATCCCCTGCCGGCAGAGGTTGTCTGTACCGCCTCGGTAATAGCTTGCCGGATCGCTGGGGTCATGCGCGAAAGGTCACCAATAACCCGCAGTCGAATCCCGTTATCGAGCATTTTTTGCCGTTGTGAGGACAGATAGTCGAGGAGCAATACCATCAGGGCATCGACTTCCTGCCGGGGGCGGCCCCAGTTCTCGGAACTGAAAGCGAACAGACTCAAATAACGCACAGCGTTGCGGGCACAGGCATCAACCACTCTGGTGACCGCCTCAACTCCCTGCTGATGACCGGCAATCCGGGGCAGACCACGCTGCCGGGCCCACCGCCCGTTGCCGTCCATAATAATGGCGACATGGGCAGGAACCTTGTTAATTTCTGATTCCAGGGTGCGCTGCATCATTGCTGTTCAATTCCCCACCGGTAGTTTTGTTGCTGGACAAAATAACATGACGGGGCAAAAAGCGACAACTCAACTTGTCTTAAGGTGACAGAATAAACTGCCCGCTGCCAAAAAAAAAGAGCGTTAAAAAACGCTCTTTGCATCATCCCGCTCACGAGATTTTCACTTAACGATCGCATTGACCGGGCACGAGTCGACGCAGGCAACACATTCATTACAATCATCAGTAATGGTGAAAATTTCCCCGGACTCAACGATGGCACCTACCGGGCATTGATCAACGCAGGTGCCGCAACCGATACAGTCTTCAGTAATCTTCAATGCCATTATTTCTCTCCTTTGGCGTAAGAGAACAGCCATCATCAGACCTCCAGCAACTCCCGCTCCTTGCTCTGGATTACCACTTCGATATTGCTGATATATTCATCGGTCAACTGCTGAACATCTTTTTCCCCGCGTTTTTGTTCGTCTTCGGTGATCTCTTTTTCTTTTTCCAGCATTTTCAGATTTTCATTGGCATCCCGCCGGGCATTGCGTACGGAAATTCGTGCATCCTCCGCCATGCGTTTAATCAGTTTAACCATTTCCAGCCGCCGTTCTTCGGTCAGCGCCGGCACCGGCAAACGAATCAACTGACCATCAGATGAGGGGGTCAGACCAATATCAGCCTTAAAGATCGCTTTTTCAATGGCCGGCAGCAGGTTTTTCTCCCACGGTTGCACGGTGATTAATCGCGCTTCGGGAGCTGACAGGGTCGCAACCTGACTTAACGGGGTTGGAACTCCATAGTATTCAACCTTAACATCATCGAGCAGGGCCGTGCTTGCCCGACCGGTACGTACCTTGGTCATTTCCTTTTTCAAGGCCTTGATTGCCTTGTCCATACCGCTACGCGCTTCCTTAAGAACTTCATCAATCATGGCTGTTTCCTCCTCTGACAATGGTGCCGATCCGTTCACCAAGAACAACCTTTTTTATATTGTCACGACATGTCATGTCAAAAATGATCATCGGTAAATTATTGTCCATACACAGGGACGTTGCCGTCGCATCCATTACCTGCAGGCCCTTTTGCAATACCTCAAGATAGGTCAGGGCCGGTAATTTGATGGCATTTTTATCCTTATTGGGATCGGCAGAATAGATACCGTCTACCTTGGTGGCCTTGAGGATGACGTCGGCGTGAATCTCCATGGCGCGCAAACTGGCGGCGGTGTCAGTGGTAAAGTATGGATTGCCGGTGCCGGCACTGAAAATAACCACGCGCCCCTTTTCCAGGTGTCTGACCGCCCGGCGGCGAATATAAGGCTCAGCAATCTGCTGCATATCGATCGCCGACTGCACACGGGTATCAACCCCCTGCTTTTCGAGCGCGTCCTGCATCGCCAGACTGTTCATGACGGTAGCCAGCATTCCCATATAATCGGCACTGGCACGATCCATCCCTTTGGAAGAGGCCGCCACACCACGGAAAATATTCCCTCCCCCGATCACCAGAGCAACCTCAACACCAAGACCAACAACCTCCTTGATCTCGGCAGCAATGCCGTTAATCACAACCGGATCGATACCGTAGCCCTGCTCGCCGGCCAGTGCTTCACCACTGAGTTTTAACAGTACTCTTTTATATTTGATGGTCGCCACAAACTGCTCCTGTTGGTCATTCTCCCTTACTTACTCATTGCTGCAACTTCAGCAGCAAAATCATCGACCTTCTTTTCAATCCCCTCGCCCAACTGAAAACGGACATAACCGCTCAGCACAATGGGACTACCAAGTTGTTTAGCGCAGGCATCGACAACCTTCTGCACCGTTTGATCAGGATCAATGACAAAGGCCTGTTCAACCAGACAGACATCCCCAAAAAACTTGTTGATCTGACCGGCGATGATTTTCTCGACGATATTCTCCGGCTTGCCACTTTCCAGTGCCTTGACCCGCATGATCTCTTTTTCTTTTTCAACGATCTCGGTTGGCACCTCATCGCGGTTGAGATATTGCGGCGCGGCAGCAGCGACATGCATCGCAATCTGCTTGCCAAGTTCATTGACGCGCTCATCCTTGGCGGAGGTTTTCAGTTCAACCAGGACACCGATCTTACCGGCACCGTGGACATAGGAAGTCACCACGCCTTCCCCAGCATCCATACGAGCCAGGCGGCGAATGCTCATGTTCTCACCAATGGTCGCGATCTGGTGGGTTAATTCTTCGGCAACAGTACGGCCGCTACCGGGATAGGCCATCGCATTGAGAGCCTCTGTGTCGGCAACCGGGTTCGCCAGGACGATGTCCCGGACGCCATTGACGAATTCCTGAAAGGCATCATTTTTGGCAACAAAATCCGTTTCTGCGTTAATCTCGACAATTGCACCGACAGCCCCATTCGATTCTGCTGCGACGATGCCTTCAGAAGCAACGCGGCCGGACTTCTTGGCGGCGGCGGAAAGTCCTTTCTTGCGCAGAAAGTCGATGGCTTCTTCCATGTTGCCGGCGGTTTCGGTCAAGGCTTTTTTACAATCCATCATTCCAGCTCCGGTTGCCTTGCGCAACTCAGAAACCATGGCTGCTGTTATGCTCACTGTTTCCTCCCTGTTTTATTAAGCAGGCTTCAACAACCTGCAACTGATGTAAGCTGATGTAATCATCAAAAGAACGGCCGGACCTGTCAGCCCGGCCGCTGGGCCTGCACTAATTATTTTACTTGATACAGCTTATTCGCTTACAGCCGGTTCGGTTACTTCCACTTCGGCAGCTGCTTCAATTTTTTCGGGTTTTTCTTCCGCCGCGACAACCTCATCCTTGCCTTCAGCTTCGGTCTGCTTTTTAACTTTTTGTCGCTCGGCACCTTCAACACAAGATTCAGAGATCAGGTTGGCAAACAGACGGATGGCGCGGATAGCGTCATCATTGCCGGGGATGATGTAATCAATGTTGTCCGGGTCACAGTTGGTGTCAACCACAGCAACCACCGGGATACCAAGCTTGTTAGCTTCCTGTACCGCAATCGCTTCTTTTTTCGGATCGATTACAAATATAGCTCCGGGAAGCTTGTTCATGTGCTTGATCCCCCCGAGGTTTTTTTCGAGTTTTTCACGCTCACGATCAAGCTGAAGGGCTTCTTTTTTGGTGTATTGATCGAGGGTACCATCAGCTGCCATGGCCTCGATTTTTTTGAGTCGATCAATACTAGCCTTAATGGTGGTAAAATTGGTCAACATCCCACCCAGCCAACGATTGTTGACAAAATACTGACCAGCACGCAGGGACTCTTCCTTGATCGCATCCTGAGCCTGCTTCTTGGTACCGACAAACAGGACCTTGTCGCCGGCGGCAACAGTATCCTGAATGAACTGACAAGCCGTACGGAAATAGCGCACCGTCTTTTGCAGATCGATGATATAAATCCCGTTACGAGCGCCGAAGATATAAGGCTTCATTTTCGGGTTCCAGCGTTTGGTCTGGTGGCCGAAGTGGACACCAGCTTCGAGCATTTGTTTCATGGAAATTTGTGCCATTGTTCTGTTCTCCTTGTTCCTCAGGTTTTTAATCCTCCGCCCCGATCGGTTTCAGCAGGACCCCGAAGGGAACCACCCTGCCTGAATCACGAGGCGTGCGTATTTGGACAAGTGCAGACATATAGCATTTAAGCCCGGATCCAGGCAAGAAAAAACAGAGCAGACAAGAAAGACCCTTGTGCTACCCTATTGGCAGGTGAAAATGGTCATGATCGGCCAAGATCGCTTTTGATGTATTTACACAGGTCCACCACTGTAATAACATCGCCGCTCATGTCACAGCAACGAATCCATCGATATATTTTACGGGAAATCAGCGTTCCTACGATCATGAGTCTGCTGATTTTCTCCTTTGTTGTTCTCCTCGGACGCATTCCACGGCTGACCGAAATGATCATCAGCAAGGGGGTTCCGGCACTGGACATCATTGCTTTGTTCGCCTTTTTACTACCAACTTTCTTAAGCGTTACTGTTCCTTTGTCCTTTCTCCTGGGCATTCTTCTTGCCTTTGGTCGATTTTCGGCGGACAGCGAATATATCGCCATGAAGGCTTCCGGAATCAGCCTCTATGCTATGGTCAAACCGGTCGCTTTTCTGGCATTGCTTTTTACCCTGTTGACTGCAGCCATTACCCTGGTGATTGAGCCGGCCAGCAAAGGCGCCCTGCGCAGCAAAGTCTTTGAGATTGCTTCAACCAGCCTTAATGTCAGCATCAAGCCCGGGGTCTTCAATGATGACGTGCCCGGTATCGTGCTTTACGCCCAGGGTCTTGACGAACGTCAGGGAATTATGCGCGATGTTTTTATTTCCGATGAGCGCAACGACACAGAAGCGACAACGATCACTGCCAGTGAAGGGCTTTTTATCAACAACCCGGAGAATCTGGTCCTGACCTTGCGGCTGCGTAACGGCGAGATTCACCGGCAACCTGCCAGCACCGGGCAGGACACCTACCAGACCATCAGCTTTAACAACTACGATATCAATCTCGATTTTTCCGAACAGCTCAGCCAGGGTCAGCGCAGTCGGTCCCGTGGAGAGATGTCGTGGACAGAATTAAACCAGGCAATAACAACAGCCGACCCCGGCAAGCAGCGTTATCGTCTTGAAGCCGAGCTCCACGAACGCATTGTTATTGCCTTTGCTCCCCTGATACTGATTCTGATCGGCATCCCCCTCGGGTTGCAATCGCAACGCTCCGGCAAGGGAGCAGGTTTTGCCCTGGCGCTGGTGGTTTTTCTGGTTTATTACGTGCTCTTAAGTTTCGCCGGCACCCTTGCTGACAAGGGGATACTGCCGGCCGTCCTGATCCTCTGGCTGCCGAATCTGGTATTTCTCGGTGGCGGCTCATTTTTCCTTTACCGAGCTGCCAGTGAGCGCCCGGTAGTGATTCACCTGCAACTGTGGAATCGCCTGTTACACCTGCTGTTTCATCGTCGCCGCGGGGGCCAGCCGTGAGCATTGTCAGCCGCCTGGTTACAGCCTATTTTTTCAGGATTCTGGGCCTGTGCTGCGCCGCCTTTATCGGCATTTATCTGCTGGTGGATTTTTTTGAAAAGGTCGATCGTTTCATCGATTACGGTGCCGGCCTGAACGAATACCTGACCTACCTGGGGCACAGCATCCCCTTTATTTTTGTCCAAATCCTCCCCCTGGCACTGTTGACCAGCATGGTTCTGACCCTGGGCGGCCTTGGTCGCACCAACGAAATGACGGCATTACGTGCCTGCGGCATCAGCCTTGCGCGGATTGTCCAGCCGTTACTGGTTATCATTGTGCTGCTGTGCGGCCTGCAATTGCTGGTGCATGAATATCTGGTGCCCTGGAACGTGCGCACCTTGAATGAACTGGTGGAAGTCAAACTGCGTGGCCGTGAGCAGGTCCGCCTGACCCACAGTAAAATCTGGTATCGAAGCGCCAACCAGATCATTAATATTGATCTGGTTCTAACCCGCGAACAGAGGTTAAGGGGAGTTACCATCTTTGAAGTCGGTCAGGGAGCAACCATTCTTCGGCGCATCGATGCCAATGAGGCGGAGTTCCGCGACCAGCAATGGCTGGCACCAACCCTGGTGGAACGCACCTTCGATCCCCGCTCAGGCACATTACAGCAAACCCGCCAGCTGGAGAACCAGCCCCTCGCTCTTGACCGTATGATTGATGATTTCGCTCGGGAGGAAGATGTCAATGCGGAGCTGAGCGCTCGTAAGTTAGCGCAGCTGGCAGATCGTCTGGAACAGGAGGGCTACGATGCTACCCGTCAACGAGTTGACCTGCAGGCGCGACTGGCTGCGCCCTTTACCAGTCTGGTCATGGGGTTGCTGGGGATTCCTTTTGCTCTGCAACGGGGGCGACAGAGCAATCTGGCGCTTGGTGTTGGTTTAAGCCTTGCTATCGGAGCCGCCTATTTTATTATTCAATCCGCTGTCATCTCCTTTGGCTATGCCGGTGCCCTGCCCCCACTGCTCGCCGCCTGGACCGCCAATCTGATTTTCACCATGCTGGCAGTCTGGCTCTTTCTCGGGGTCAAACAATAAAGAACGGCAGCCCCACATATTGGGGCTGCCGTTCTTCAGCGTGCGGTTAGTCGCGCTCTGAAAGTGCAGCAACGTCACTAACAACCCAGTTTCTGTAGCGGAAACTTATCCAACTAATACCTGTAGGTATCAGGCTTATACGGCCCGGCGGCCGGAATTCCCAGATAGCGTGACTGTTCGTCAGAAAGCACGGTCAGCTTGGCTCCAAGCTTGTCAAGGTGCAACCGTGCGACTTTCTCATCCAGCAGTTTGGGAAGCACATAGACCTTGTTGGCATAAGCGTCGGTGTTGGTAAACAGCTCGATCTGCGCCATCACCTGGTTGGTGAATGAGCAGGACATGACAAAGCTCGGGTGGCCGGTCGCACAACCCAGGTTCAGCAACCGCCCCTCTGCCAGGACAATAACGCCATGACCATCCTCAAACTCCCAGCGATCTACCTGAGGCTTGATTCTCTGCCGCGTCACCGAGGGGTCTTTTTCGATGGCGTTCATCTCGATTTCATTATCAAAGTGGCCGATATTACCGACGATGGCATTGTTCTTCATCTGACGCATATGCTCAAGGGTTATAACGTTCTTGTTGCCGGTGGTGGTGATGTAAAGATCGGCAAAATCGAGAACGTCTTCTACCCGCTTGACCTCGTACCCTTCCATTAACGCCTGCAGGGCACAGATAGGATCGATCTCGGTAACGATCACCCGGGCCCCCTGGCCACGCAGTGACTGGCAGCATCCCTTGCCGACATCGCCATAACCGCAGATCACTGCCACCTTCCCGGACAACATGACATCTGTCGCCCGCATGATCCCATCCACCAGGGAGTGCCGACAACCGTAGACATTGTCAAACTTGGATTTGGTCACCGCGTCGTTAACATTCATTGCGGGAAATTGCAGCACCCCTTCTTCTGCCATCTGGTGAAGGCGATGAACACCGGTGGTGGTTTCTTCGGTAACCCCCTTGACAGCAGCCGCAGTGCGGCTCCATTTGTCGGGATCAGCAGCGATCGATTCGCGCAAAGAGGAAACCAGCTCACGCCAGTCTTCCGGGTCATCGTTGCTGACATCCGGACAACCGGCGCGCTCCCACTCGCTCCCTTTAAGCACATAGAGGGTAGCATCACCACCATCATCAAGAATCATGTTGGGGACCTCATCCTCAGGCCAGGTAAGTGCCTGCTCGGTACACCACCAGTATTCCGCCAGGGTTTCCCCTTTCCAGGCAAAGACAGGAACCCCGGCCGGGTCGGCGGCCGTCCCCTCACGACCAACAGCAACCGCCGCTGCAGCATGATCCTGGGTGGAAAAAATGTTGCATGAACACCAGCGTACCCTGGCGCCCAGATCAATCAGGGTTTCGATCAGGACGGCGGTTTGAATCGTCATGTGCAAAGAGCCGGTGATCCGCGCCCCTTTAAGCGGATACTGTCCCTGGTATTCGTCACGCAAGGCCATCAGTCCCGGCATTTCTTCCTGGGCCAGAAGAATTTCCTT
>RRYU01022934.1_pt1 | contig 41765 bp, 32 predicted proteins | sample 2162651 | NCBI WGS metagenome assembly RRYU01 (sample SAMN10267283, study PRJNA491782) | microbial mat metagenome | isolation source: biomat in the production well | place: Japan: Minami-Kanto gas field, natural gas well KTG3 | collected 2017-06
GTAAGAACGACAGGCCTATGATAGACTTTGACGGCCAGCAGACTGGGCTTGCCATACGGGGTTGGAAGGGCGGTCTCGACCTGGTGAACAAGACAGACCCAGTTGGAGAAGTCTCTGTAGATATGACTTCAGGCGCGGTGTACATAAGGGACAGCTGCGTTGCAGGCGAGATAACCGTGAGGGGCATAGGCAAGTGTGTAAATGAGACGGGTGGCAGCATGGTGTACGTAGAAGGACTGCTGGACCCCTCGGTCTCACAGGTAACAACATACGACGGGGCCGTGCACCTAGATCAGGCTAACGGCGTGGCGTGTACCGAGTTCCCGTGCGGCAACGAGACGCACCCTGTCAACAACTTTGAAGACGCCAAGGTTGTAGCGCAGAAGTACGGGTTTACCACTATACACATTCATGGTAATGCTACCATAGCGAACGTCGATTTGACTAATTATGAGTTGGTAGGGCAGAATGCTACCAGGACTACGCTAGTCATAGACGCCTCGGCCAACATGACTAATGCCACGATAAGGGAGGCCATGATAACAGGTACGTTGGATACCGATGCCATTTTGAGGCAGTGCGCTATACATAATTTGCACTACGTTAACGGCTTCATATTTCAGTGCGCCATAACTTCTGAGGGCATAACACTGGGCGGGTCCAGCCCAGCGATGATTATGGACTGCTACGGCTATCCGACGTCCATCAGTCCGTCTGTTATAGACTGCAACGGACAGGACACCCCGCTGATCATACGGGGGTACAGCGGCGGCTTCATGGTAAAGAACAGGACTACGCCTGTTCTAACTACTGCGACCTTCACAGGCAAAGCTGTGGTAGACTCGTCGTGTACCGACGGCGTATATAGGTTTGCCGGTGTTGGCGAGTTTGTTAACGAGTCTGATTTAGATATAGACGCCACCAGGATACTGTCTGGCGAATCGCTGGAGAAGATACGCCGTGAGTTGACCAATAAGGCTGTCATATCCCAGGACGAGTCCACCGTTACTATATACGAAGACGACGGAGTTACCGTGAGTCACGGTTACAGTATATCTGCAGATAAGAAGGTGAGGACTCCACTATGATATATCCTAACTGGCTGGGTAGCTACGGCGACGGTCCTGGTAATACCTTTATCATAGTGGCTGGTGAGGTAGTTGCCGATCTGGCAGAAGACTACATGAACGTAGAGGTGGACTCTACGATTGAAGTAGACATGGCTCAATACGACATAGAAGTGGAGATGTGACATGCAGATTCTTGAAAGACTAAGAGGGGATACATACCCCATCCTGGCCACGTTTACCTCTAAGGGTAAGCCGTACGACCTGTTGAACTGCACGCTTCTGTTGTCGGTTTCTACAGAACAGAATCCTACCGGCTCAACGTACGAGTTCCAGTCTTCAGGCTCGATAACTGATGCTGCTAATGGCAAGGCCAGTTTTCCTGTTGATGCCACTGCAGCCGATCGCGTCGGAGACTTCTTCTTTGATATTGAAATCACAGATGCCGGCGGGTACAAGCGTACTCCTGTCAAAGGTAAGATAACCTTCACTCAGGATATAACTAAATAAGGAGATTCACAATGGAACGTTCTCAGCCTGGTAGAGATTTCTCTGGTTCTTCTATGCTTGTCGACTCCAACGGTAGCGATCTGCCTGACAAAGCTGTGATTCTAAACGCTGGATCTCGCGAGTACATTGTGGAGACTAAGTATGTGAAGTCTGTTTTCGTCGATATCATATGCGATCAAGATGCCACAGTGGACATCTACCCACTACCTGACGAAGCCGACCCTTCTGTAGTCGGTGCACCGGGTACGCAGCTCGTGGTGACCGGCGGCAGTGCAGAGATATAGCGGCTCCAAGAGCCAAGATAGTAGTGGCTAATACTGGTGGAGTTGATATGACCGAGTATACCTTTACTATCAGAGGCACCGTGAGGTAAATATGGATAAGCATCAATTTAGAGAAGAACAGATTGAGGCTCCGTTGAATATTGAAATTATACATAGTTTCAACGGAGAGCAAACTTCTTTTATTAATAACAAAACTTTTGTAAGTCCAGGATCGCAGTATGACGGTTATTGGGCTAATAATAGTGATATGATTCTGGAGCATGATTCTATACAGTTTAGTGCCGATTCTAATATAAATAGTTTTATTAGTTTTCCAAATGTATTGATACCAGATAACGCTATTGTAGTCTCTGCATATCTACATCTACATGCTGCTTCTGGTGCATTAGGTATTGATATACCTGAACATGTAGGTATAGCAGCTCATCGTGTTGCAGACAGCGATCCTGAGGTATATTTCAATACAGCGGCCAATGCAGATGCAGCTATAGCTATGGGATCTCGTACTACCGCTATAGCCGGATTAACCCCTGGTCACTATAGTGAAAAGGATTGGTGTATAACTGATGTTACATCTATAGTAAAGGAACTACACAGTAATTTTTCTATAGATAATAGCCATGTAACTTTCTTTGGTATAACTAATTCTGTAGGTAGTATGCCGTATAATAGTAGTTTTACTTCTGGTGACAGTACATCTTATTATGCTGAACCGCCTAAGCTAACTATTTCATTTATAACTCCATTGACAGAAGATGTTGATTTCTCCGCAGCTATGACATTGACTTTTAATATATCTAGCAATAATGAGACATTGACTATTCCGTGTCAAGATGTTGGTACGTTTGATGCAGTTATAGACTGGGGCGACAATTCGTCGCAGTCACAAGTGGTTAGTTATGATGACAGTGCGTTGACTCACACATATGCGAACGCTGGTACTTATGATGTTCGTATTGCGGGATTATTCCCAAACATATATTTTAATGCAACTGGGGACTGTGCTAAGTTAACTAGAATCAAACAAATAGGTAATACTGGCTTATTAACCTTAGAAAGAGCTTTTATAGGATGCAACAATCTAACTGCCATAGATAATTATGACTCTGTATCAGACACCAGTGCAGTTACTAGCATGGCATATGCTTTTTCAGGAACAGGACTTATAGGTGATGTAGTATTAGGTTGTTTTCAAGGTAACGCTGTCACTGATATGTCCTACATGTTTAACGGCTGTCATATGGATTCGTTAGTCATTGTTGACCTAGTAGATACGCCTAATCTAATAAATCTAGAGCGTATGTTCTGGTTTGCGACTGGATTAGACAGTGTAGCTATATACGGATGGGATACCAGTAAAGTTACAAATTTCCATGGTTTTGCACGAGCTACAGGTATGTCGTCGTTTAACTTTGATGGCATGGCCGTAAACTCTGGCTTAGACTTCTCTCAGATGTTTTACCAGTGCGGATTTTCAGAAGTGAACGTGTCTACTTGGAATCCTGTAGCCGCAACGACTACGCGGCAGATGTTCTATCTATGTCCTGCATACAGTTATACGTTTGGCACTTGGTATATGCCCAACAATACTGATGTCTCACTTATGTTTGCTACTACAGCTTATTCTGAATTGTATGGTAATTTTGAAAATCTAATTCCAGCCAATATATCTTCAAGTCTTGGTTGGGAAAACTGGTTGCAAAACAGAGCTTTAGATTTTTTTGCATACGACGCTATGATAAATGCTTGGAATCATAACCTGCCGTACGGTTCAGGAATAGTTATCAACTGTCCAGAATGCGTACGGACTCCGGCTAGTACAGATGCATATGCATCTCTTACATCTGTATACGGCTACACTATAAATGATCTAGGAGAATACGATCCTGATCTTTAATTAACACAGGGTAGGTATAACTTTAACTAAAGGAGAAAGAAAATGGCAGCATCGCCGTGGATTATCTATGATAACGCTCTGGCCGAATTAGGCCAGGGAGACCTGGACTTTGACAATGGAACCTTTAAGGTGGCGTTGTTTACGAGTTCCTTTGACACCAACCTCCACGCTACTGGCGGTCTGTATTCAGGCATGTCAGGGGAAGTCACGCAGCAGTATGGGTATACTACTGGTGGCGATGCTGTGACGGTTACGTGGGCCGAGACTGCAGCTGGATCTGGTATCTGGCGGCTGGATTCAGACGATCCGCAGTGGACTGCATCAGGTGGGTCTATTTCTGGTGTACGCTACGCCGTGTTGTACGAGACAAGCTCCAGCATTGCTGTGGCATACTGCGAACTGGATACTGCTTCTGACATCACTGTGACAGACACCAACACGCTGACTATCCAGTTGTCGGCAAATGGCTACTTTGAGATCGACAACAGTTCTGCATCTGATACGTAAGATCGATTGTCTTATAGAAGTCTCCAGGAAACTGGAGACTTTTATTAAGTCAGTTATCTTGGAGATGACATGTTAGTATATCGCCCCGACGCTACTATAACATATGATGCTGATCTTGTATGGAACGGTACTACTGTACATAGCACAGTAGCGGACCAGACCGACTCTACATATTGGCGTACACTTGTAGCAGACGTAGATCGTATAACTGAGGTTAGTCTTCCCAATGTGATCCCGCAGATTGCAGGCCCTATATCTATGCATTTTAGAGGCATGCAAGAACAGTCTAGGGCCGACTGTAATATAGACATGTATTTGATGGAAGGGACCACTGTTCGTGCGTCGTATAACGTAACCCCATTAGCTACTTCCTGGACTGAGTATTCTTATACTCTAAATCAGACAGAGATAAATAGTATAACCAATTGGAATGACCTACGTATAAGGTTTGATCAAGATTGTATTCGTAAAGGCGACGAACTGCTAGTATCTGAAGTATGGTTTCAAACACCTGCCACAGTGTACCCAACCCATACCACTTTAACTGTAAACGAAGCAGATACTACCCCTACGTGGGTAAATGGTAAGGCAGTGCCTATACCAGCTGCAGCTATATCTATAAATAGCTATTCTACTGCACCAAATTATACAGTTGGTAGGCCTATTCCAGTAGAAAAAGCTATAGGCCCAAAATTGGGCTCTGGGAGTAAGATTCGTAAGATAGCTTTGGGAGGTTATCATACTATAGTATTATATGAGAATGGAGAGGTACACGGATGGGGGTACAATGCATCTAGACAGGCCAACCCTTTGTCTGCAACCACTCCTTGGACTGATACTTCTAATGTCATATTTGACGATGCTATAGATATTAGTTGTGGGTACGCGCATACTGCTGTATTAAGGGCCAATGGGGATCTGCATGTTTGGGGGGATAATTTTTATAGGAATTCAAATCCGCTGACAACAGCTAACCCAGCACTCGATTATGATACTGTTAGGCTAACTGGAGTTAAGAAAGTAGTATGCGGTTATAGAAATACCTTTGCCATAAAGGAGAATGGAGATTTACATTCGTGGGGTATTAATTTAACTAGGCAGTCTGATCCAAACAGTTCCTCAAATCCAGTATATGATCATACTACAGTACGCATGACTAATATACGGGATGTGGCTTCTACATCTTACGTACATACTTGGGTTATAGATGAAGATGATAATGCCTATTCGTTTGGAAGAAATGACTATTATCAGTGTGGTTGTTCACACAATACTAATCCGGCTACTGATTATACTACAGTGAGGTTTACAGACGTGGCCTCCGTGGCATGCGGACCTACCTGTACGTTTGTTGTGCGTAATAATGGAGATATGCATGCGTGGGGATATTCTTCGTACTATGTTCTAGACCATGTCAACTACAATGTGGCTTTAGATTACGCTACTGTCAGACACACTAATGTTAAGGAGATGTCTGCAGGTCCGTCTGAACAGTTTTGCCAGATGTTGGATAAAGACGGTAATATGTATTCTTGGGGGCGTAATTACGACGGTCAGGTGAAGGATCCAGCATCTACTTTTGAGGAAGATTACGATACAGTACGGTTAACAGGCATAGAGTCTATAACTCAGAGTGGTTATTGGGCTGGCTGTGTAACTACAGCAGGAGAGGTGCGACTTTACGGCCAGAATACTTATAAACAGATAGAATTTTCTACAACTGCAGATCAGCCTGATAAGAGTATAACTAGAGCTGTGCTTGGCAATTACTTTGCGCCGTATGCTTGGTTGCATATCTTAGATTGGAAGTGGGCTTATCCTGCCGCGGCTCAGCCCGTGCTGACTGCACAGAATGTTACAGTAGTGGGCGGTGTACAGGAGCCAGTAGTGAGAACGCCGGTTGGTAGTCTACCTACTCTTACGGCGTATATGCCTACGGTTATTGACAATAGAACGGTGCCAGCAGCGACTATAACTGTAACTGGTTATCAACCTTTTATTGATCTTGATTTAATACAGATTACGTCGGCAGCATATTTCTTCTGGCCGCCAGATGGAGAGTGGTTAAGAACTGGTCGCATATGCGGCTATGACGATTCTACTGCCGCGGGCACGCTGGTAATAGATTCTAAGGGTGGGTTACACGTTTGGGGACATAACTCAGCCAAGCAACTGGATGTTAATGCGGAGGCTCAGGCTATATTATATGATGAAAATAAAACAGTCAGAGTAAAGACAAAGCAGATTCAGTCAGGAAACACAGCCTCATTTGCAGTGGGTTTTGATAATAACTTATACGGCTGGGGTTCAGAGTGGAATGCTGTTTTAACAAATCTACAGGATGATACTGCATACAATACGGATCCGTATTTTGTAAGATTATCTGGGGTGGATAAGATATCATATAGCTACGGGCACTGTATGGCCTTAATGTTAAACGGTGATATGCGGGTGTGGGGGCTTAACTCTAATGGGCAGGTAGTGCCTAACTTATGGGACTCGTATCCTTATTATCAAGCTAGACGGCACCTTGTAGCTATGACGGGTATAAAAGATATAAGTGCCGGTTTTCTTCATTCAGCAGTAGTAAAGGATAACGGTGATCTTATCTGCTGGGGGTACAACTATTATGGACAGTGTGATCCCACTAACCCTGGTGGGCACCTTGAGAATATGACCACGGTGTCTAAGACTGGAGTAGACAAGGTGTCGCTAGGCCAGATGGCTACATATGTGTTAGTCGGGACTAATGTGTATGGCTGGGGAGCTAACGCTAGCGGTGAGATAACACATGATCTTGGGGATGGCTCTCCTTATTTGAATACGTCCACAGTAATATTTACTAATGCTAGGAAAGTGGTTGGGGGCTACTTCAATGTAGCCGTTATAGACTTAGATGATAACTTGTATATTTGGGGTAAGAATTCTACCGGGCAGTGTAACCATACGAATACTACAGATCCTGCGCTTGATTATGATACAGTAAGAATGACTAATGTAGAAGACGTGTGGTTGTGGTATCATACTGTGGTACTATGTAAAGACGGTACTATACATGTGTGGGGGCGTAATGCCTATGCAGAATCTAACCATACTAATCAGACTACACCTGTCTATGACGAACAGACTAATAGACTCACAGTAGGTTATCTACCTACGCCGGAAGTCGTAATATCTCCGTACGATCCAAACGTAGTATGCTATCCTCCTTCAAGACCCATAAGTGTAGTTAAGAATATACCTGATGTAAGTCTGAGTGCTATTTCGGCCCCGTCGTATTCGACTCTCACTGTGACTGGATATTCGCCTTCAGCGGCAATATACGAGCCTATAGATATATCTGTGGCCAGAGCTGAGTTGATTACTGTAACTGGTTATGCGCCGGATCTGTCTAGAAATTTTGTATTGGAACCTGCGGCAGCAACTCCATCTTTAAATACTTATAGTATAACTTACGAGATTATAAATAACGTAGACGTGGAGCCGGCTGCGGCAGATCTCAACTTGATAGCGCAGAGTTTAGTAGTTAATATTACTGATAGGAAGTGGGCGTTCCCCGCAGCAGAATTAATATATATGACAGGATATGCGCCTAATCCCAACGTCGGTTTTGTAATGTTCTATCCCGTGCCCGCTGCAGCAACAAAGGCTAGGCACGAGCTGGCCCACGTTTGATGCTGATAGTTTTATTTAGATATTATTTGGGTTACTTTGAGTTCCCAATACGCTAAATTATAAAGTATAGCGTGCCAAGGCAGGCTATCTTTATTGTGGCATGGTATTTGATTGGAAGCTAATTCCTTCTAGTGAGTTTAGTATGGCTTTAGATAGAAATTATCAGCCTATAACTCTTGACACAAAGAATCTTGTAGTGGGCTGCTATAACGCCGATGTTACTGATGATATTGGAATTGAGCCTCCGTTGGCATTCGGTACGTTTAAAGAGGGTACTTTTTCTGTAGACACGCGGCAGTTGGAAGTCAGTGGAGGGTATCCTATAGCAGTTAAAGAAATACGGGTAGATCAAATTGGTGTATCTGCGTCCATAGTTATCGAAGAGTTTAATGAGTATGTCAAACTGTTTCTTAAAGATATGTTAGGGGCGCTTTGGGCCAGTAGTGTATTGCAACGATCTTTAAGTCTTTATATACTCAGGCCGAATAACGCTAAGCTTAAAGTAAAGTTGTTCAGTGCAGCAGTGTTACCACAGTTTGAGCTGACTTTTGCTAATGACTTCAATAGCTTACGGTTAGACTTTGAACAATTGGTTGAGGTAGGTGAGGAGATAGCAGACAGAGTTAAATTTATAGACGACGGGCCAATTACGTCAAGAGCAAATAGCCAATTGCTGTCTGCAAACGATTTGGCTATAGGCTTGCCTAAAGTATCTATAGGTGAAGACAGTATGGGAGCAGTACAGTCTGTTAGTCTCAGGCTAGTAACTGAATTTAATCGTTACTATGCCAATTATCCTAGAACACTACGTCTGTTAACCCCGTTAAAATATGACATTTTTGTTGATATAGAATACGAGGAAGTAACTGCTGATAATCAGACGGTTGACTTATTGGGTACGTATACTGATCCAGCAGAAGAACCACTATTCGGTACAGCAGTTAAAGTTTTAGAAAGTTGTGAATTAAAAATAGAGGTACCTAAGTGTAGTGGCGGCACGATAGCTTTTACATTGCCTTACGCAGTGCGCCTGCCCACTTCTGGCATAGATCTCAATACTGATTGGGGAGCATCGAAAATAACTTTTAAAGCTACGCATCCGCCAGGCGAGGGTTTACTACCTCCGTTATTAATAACCTAGGAGAAGGCTATGAAACCATCAAAGAAGCATCTTGCGGCTATAAACAGTCGCCTGCCTGAGTTTAAGCTTAAAGAAGACGACGTTGAGGTTCTTCCATTTATGGTATTTGACGGTCAATTGACCGATAGATATACCATCATGACAGAAGAAATGATGGCTAAGCTAGCTCTAGATCTCAATAATGGCGCTGCCGCATTCAACAAGCTGCATAATAGCCGGACTGCGTTGCCGGTCGGGGCCAGTGTATCTGGACGCATGGTGAAGACACCGGAAGGTGGTAGAGAGTTGCATGCTATGATGTATGCTGTGCTCAAGCGTCCTGATGGTACAGTATTTGAAGAGGGTAAGGACCTGGCAGATCGTTACAAGACTGGCGCCGTCAGAGCCTGCTCTGCAGGTGTTACCGTAGGTTTCTACAAGTGCAATATTTGCGGTAACGACATTCGCGATTATAACAAGTGTGAACATTTTCCTGGTCGGCAGTACACCGTCGACGAGCAACCGAAAACCTGCATAGCCTTTATGACTGGCCATAAGATTGTTGATGGCATTGCGGAGGACTGCGGGATATATGAAGTTTCAGCTGTGACTGCCGGCGGAGTGGCTTCTGCTGGCGCGATGACTGAAGCCTTTGGGCGTTACGACGACGGTAGTGATCCCAAAGAGTTCAAGAAGACCGTCATCGACGATAAGGGCATTGACTTGCGGCTGGAATTTTCCGCTGCGGCCCCCAATCCGGAAGAATTCGATTCTTCCGATTCTTCCGAGGAGGAAAAACCAATGGAAAAAGCTGATGTTCAGAAGATGCTGGACGAGCATTACCAGCCGATGAAAGCTGAACTTGAGTCCGTCAAGGGCGAGTTCAAGAAACTTCAAGGCGATTACGATGCTCAGACCGGCGAACTAACCGCGGCCAAAGAAAAGATCACCGAGCTCGAAGGTAATGCTGAGGCTCAAGCTGCGGAATTCGCACAGGCCCAGACGGACCTGGCAGCTGCCAAAACCGCTCAGACAGAGGCTGAGGTTTTCAAGGCAGAGTATATTTCTTTGGTCGTCGCCAACGGCGTCAAGGCCGGTAACGAGGTTACCGTGGAGGAATTTGCCAGTAAGACTCTAGAAGACCTCAAGGCTCTCAACGAGACTTACCAGGATGCCATCGCGAAGTTGCCCGCCGGTCAGCAGTCCGGTGACAGTGAAGAGTCCCGCTACGCACAGCTCGACGATTCCGCTTACAAGGCGTAATCTAACAACACTCTAGAAGGAGACTACCATGTATATTTCTCGCAAGGGTATCATGACTGACGGTGGCGTGCCTTGCTCCCTGGCTTCCGGTATTCAGGTGGCCGTTGGTGCACAGGCTGATTTCACCGGTTACAAAAAACTGGCCAAACGTACTACCACCCAGGGTGAGTGCGATCTGGCTGGTGCTGGCGACGTCGTTCTCGGCGTCTTTGTCGACTGCTCGCCGAAGGGAGACAGTGGCACTGTAGAGACGAAGGGTTACGAGGTCGTCTCGGCTCCCGCCCACGGCGCTGATGTCGGCGACTTCGTGACTGTTGATGACGGCGGCGTCCTAGTAGAAGTGGCCACGCCTGGTGCGCCGACTGCAGGCGAACTGCTGTCTGGTGTCTGGCAGGTGGACGAGGTCATCGACGCAGACAACCTGCTCATTCAGATCGACGCACGTCTGTAATCGTCGGTTAATCAAACAAGGAGAAAACAATGAAACATCTGAAAGATCTCAAGGTTTATGAAAACGCCGAAGACGTGCCGTTGTCTCTTGACCTGTACAAGAAGGCAAGCGAACTGGGCATGACATTCTGGCAGTTCCTGGAAGTTATCAACCCTTCGAAAGAAGGCGACCGTCTCGACGCGTTCGAGCGCCAGCTGAAACTGGCCGGCATCGTCGTTAAGAGCGACACCAACCGCGGCGTCTACTCGTCGCCTGGCGAGTACTTCTTCCAGAGCGACCGACCTGGATCTGCCATCCTGTTCCCGACGCTGCTGCAGAAGACAGCTCTGTGGGCTAAGCTCAACCGCGTCGCTGATATCAACAAGCTCGTGGCCACTACGCGTACAATCGCCGGCACTTCGGCCTTCCAGGTCCTCAATATTGACGATTCCGAGATTACCGGAGCTGAAGGCAAGGGTCGTCGTTTCCGCGTCGACCAGCGCGGTAACTTCCCGCGGGTCAAGATCAGCTGGTCCGAGAAGACCAACGCTGTCACCAAGCACGGCGTACAGCTAGACTGGACTTACGAGTTCGTCCGCCGCGCTTCTATCGAACTGATGCAGACCGTCGTCGCCCGCATCATGCTGCAGGATCAGAAAGAAGTCGTCAACGACGCTATCAACATCGCCATCAACGGCGACGGCACTGGCGCCAATCCGGCGGCCGACGTCTACACTTTCTGTACCTCAGCTGTCTCTCCGACTTCCAGCGAGATTCAATTGAACACTGGTACCACCCAGGCCGCAGGCGAGCTTCCGTACGAGGGTTATCTGAAGTTCATCGGCGGCATGCAGCCGTACATGCCCAACGTCGTCTGCGGCTCGCTCAATACCCTGGTCAAGTTCGTGACCATGAGCCGCCCGAACATGGATCCGGCTGAGATCATCACTCGCCTGCAGGAAGCAAAATCTCAGGGTACAGTGCGTATCTCAGAGAACATCTTCCCCAACGTCGAGCTACTTCTGATCGACTCCATGCCCGAGAGCACCTTGCTGGCCCTCGATTCGGCGTTTGCTCTAGAGCGCGTCATCGAGCTAGGTTCAGACATCCAGGAGACCGAAAAGGTCATCAAGAATCAGACAGAAGCAATGGTCATTTCGATCGCCGACACGGTCTCGAAGCTGTTCCCCGAGGCTTGCCGTGTGCTAGACTTCTCTAGCGCAGCACGTAGCTCGTAATGATCTAAAGTTGTAATGGACCCAATGGAATAGGCCAAAGGGTCACCCGGTCCCGCGCCGCTCTCCCGCGGGACCGGGTCTTTTTAAGTGGCATACGGTGTTACTTAAAAAGACCCGGTCACATAGGAGGAATCAATGGCAGCAAATATAGCGTTTACTCAGGGTGAGACTGTTTCGTTGGTTTTAACATTGACCAATGACCAAGCGGCTCCCATAACAATTACTGGAGATACTTTCGAGGCTAAGATAAAGGACATAGCTGATCTAGCTGTAGATCTAGCCTCGTTTAACTGCGTAGTTACAGATGGTGCCAATGGAGAAGTTACGCTGACGCTTACGTCTGCTGATACTCTTGATATACCAACCAACGTACAGTATAACACTAAAGGTGTTCAGAGCAATACGCCTTTAAAAGTTTACTTTTATGACGTATTTAGAACAAAGATATCTGATAGTACCAAACGACGTGTAGCTAATGGTCTAGTTACTGTGTATCCGTCTATTACATTGACTGCGACATAATATGGATCAAATAGATATTACTGTAGTAGTTAACGAGCATATTGCCGTGTCGTCGATTGTTGACGAGGCGGCGTTCAGCGTTGTAGTTAACGGTGACCCTGTACAGGTAAATACGTTAGAGTCCCTAGCTTTATTAGTTGAAAACGCTGAGGCTCAGGAGATCATACAGTCAGTCATCAATGTTGGCATAAAGGGTGACAAAGGCGATGTAGGCGACACAGGACCGCAGGGACCGCAGGGACCGCAAGGGGAGGGCCTGCATATAGACGCTACTGGTGCCGCCATTGACAAGTCATCTTATGATACAGAATTAGAAAATTTCTCTTTTTTAGATACAGAAAATGACTTGCTGTATTTCAAGGCCTCTGATACTTCAGGTGACTGGTCTGACCCAGTAGCTTTCGTACAGGGACCTGTAGGACCAGAAGGGCCAGAGGGTCCCGCAGGAGCAGACTATACTGGGCCAGAAATATATGCACAGCCTACTGAACCTGTTGGTGCGGCTGAGGGTGCCATATGGATTCAGACGTCGTCTTAAGGAGTTAAAATGGGCTTCTCCAGGTCAGTACGTAGAAATCTTCTAGATCATTTGTTGGGTAAATCGGCCTACTCTCCGCCGTCAACTTTTTATATAGGCGTATCTCTTACACTGCCTACATCTGGCGGTAGTAATATTACAGAGCCTACAGATTCTGCCTACGAACGGCAGTCTACAAATGCCGTAGACTGGGACAATGCCACAGACACTGATCCGGCCTTGTCTATAAGCAACACCGACATACTCTTTGCTCAGGCTACAGAAGACTGGTTTTCTGGAGCTGTTATACCATATGTAGTTATTTTTGACTCGTTGTCAGGTGGTAACTTTATAGGCTTCGGTTACTACGCTAGGGCTAAGAGTGTGTACGCAGATGATATATTAACTTTAGAGGCAGGAAAAGTACAGCTCGGTCTCTTATAGCAGGTACTCTATGCAGCTTAGTCTGTTAGGCACAAGTATAAAGGCTATTTGCAGTATACTGGATACCGTATGCTATGTGTCTGAAGCAGGCGTAAATTGCTTTGATATAAGCGATGGTACTCAGTTAGGCTATGCAGCTTTAGCTAATGTCACATGCGGGACAGCCAACAGATATGGCGTATTCCTTGGTACAGCCTCGTCTGGTGTCTATTTTCTTCCGTATGAAGACATCTCGGGCGACTCTTCTGGATCTCTTCAGCAGGCCCTAATTTCTCCCACTATACAATCAAATACTATAGTAGACTTAGCTGGGTCTAGAACAAGGCTACTTATAACTAGTAGTATTGGAATAGACTATATAGCAGATACAAATGCAATAAGCGTGTTTGCCTGTACTGTAGCTAATGCAGGTCAATGTGACATATGCGGCGAGACTATAGCAGCTATTGTAGCAGGTCAGCCTTATCTATACTCTGTACCAAGCAGTAACTGGGCCCTAGGCAGTATGTCTACAACAGTAGAAAGTTTTACATCTGTGGAGGCTATTAGTCTTGGTAAAGAACTATTTGTAGCGGTTGCTGGCGAAGGTATATACTGCTTTGGCCTTGATGACTTAACACGTAAGCTATTTACAGTACCAAATCAAGCTACGCTGACTGAGGTAAAGGCTAGTCCATTAGCAAATAGACAGTCGGGACTGCTAGGGTATAGTACAGCAGTTGGTTCTGTAGTTACTTCTATAGACGGTATCAGCTAATGCAATTACCTATACCTAATACAGTTAAAAGTATAACTGACTGGGGAAAGTATACAGTATACTTGCTGCACGACAAGGTATATGTGTTTACTACACAGGGATTTAATTTACACGCTAGCTTATCACATGACTTTATAAAAGCTGTAGCATGCGACGATACTGGATTATTTGCTATATCTGATACTACTGTATATTTTATTCCTAAGAGTGCAGTGGTGCTAGGGGGTAGTCTTGACGGATTGTTAACAGTAAAGTACTATACTGCAACTACTTTTCTTGTAAAGACCGCGTCTAGCAGATATACGGCTACTGCCCCACAGCCTATAACAATCAGTACGTCAGGACAGCTTCCTTTAGCTTGTACAGAGTTTAGAGACATTTCAGTGTTTAACGGAGCCTTATTATTGGTAGCTAAAGAAGGCCTATTTTATTTTTCAAACAGTCTATTATATTCTTACTATTTTTGCAGTATAGTGGGAATCGCTATGGGAAGAATAGGCACGGACTGCCTTGTACTAGTTACAGAGAATAGTGGGCTTATATTCTCTAAGATACCAGAAGCTAACTTTTATTATGAGGATATGCTAGACTCCGGTAAGGAGTTGTCTTTGGTAGTCACGGCGTTGTCTACTCCTAGCTTACCTTCCGTGATAGGTAAGCATAGAGCTAAGTTTGGCGGAGAAATATTGCTGATAACCATAGACAGTGCGCCCTATCTTAGAGCGTATAAAGTAGAGAACGAAGCGCTTACAGCTATTACAGTTTCTGCCCAGCCGGCTAGTACAAAACCGTATATAGACTGGGCAGGTAACAAGGTGGCTATAGCGGAGCAAGCGGATTCTCAACTAATCTATGTTTACGAAGTTATTGCAGATGAACTGGTAGAAAAGGCTTCAGCTTACCTGTATACTTTTAATAACAAAGATATAGCTTTTCATTCGTCTGGAGCGTACGTGGCAGCTATAAGCACGACTACGCTGACCCTGTATAGCTACGACGGCAACTCTTTAACTTCTGAAGATACTGCGGCGGTAAGTACTAATGATGCCACTTGGGGTAAGTGGTGTCCGGCGTATCCCGATTTGCTAGCTGTCGTAGGCAGTACACAAGTCAGCTCTATTAAGTTATTCAAGCTAGATAGTGGTACTGATTCTATAAGTGTTATAGATACTGTTAGTGGCAGTAACGCTATACCTACCAAAGCCAAATACATGTGCTGGGTAGGTAAGTTCCTTGTCGTAGGCGCATATGACTATGCCAGTGACTTATTTCATATTTACGAGGTTGTAGACGAGGCTTTGGTCTTACGTTCGTCTGTAGCTGCTGAGAACGACTCTACTATAATACAGAACATAAGTAATATAAACGGATTTCTATATGTAAACTATACTGTACCCAGCGATAAGCATAAGCTGTATAAGATTGCTGGTGGCATGGCTACGGAGCTAGATGATCTTTTTAGCATCGGTGATGCAAACAAAGGTGAGTACAATGCAGTAGCCAGTGCGTCAGGCTATACTTTGCTAACAGCGGATACTACGCCGTATAATTATGCATACAGTATGCTAATAAGCGGCCTTGGTGAAGCTGCAGACGTAAACGCAGTTGAGGCCAGTCGAGATATATTTGTGGCAGCTACTGATGGTTTGTACTTATTCAGCGTACCATTAAATCAGCAAGAATGGACTATGTCCTTGAGCAGTTTTTCTAAACTTTTTGACGGCGTTAACGTAAGAGATATAGCCTTGTTGCAAGATAGTCGTCTAGGCCAGGGTTATCTAGTATATAGTTCAGATATCATAGATATCGTAAACTTAGAAGAGCTGTAATGAACTACACCAGTGACAAAACAGGAAAACTATGGCTAGGTAAGAATGGGCTTAGTTTAGCCATTGGTACAGAATTTTTTCCTTTTTTCACAGAGAACGTTACAGGAACTACAGCCGTTGGTCTTACTGAGTATGGCGCTGCCATGCTGGGTAATATCATATTTAGTCCTGCGTTTGCCTACGACGAAGATTTAGTAAGGGTTATATCTGAGTCTGTAGTAACTGCTAGGGGTTCAGTCACTGCCTACGGCGAGGCCACCATTACTGGCTCTTCTAGTATAGACGTTACAGCTACAAAGTTAGTCTGTGTTGTCCCAGAAATTATGGGGGAGACGCTAATTTTAGCCGATGCTGATGATATAACGGTATTAGCGTCTGACTCCGCATTTGTACGTATGGCACGCTCTACCGCGACTCTGATATATGCCACGACGTCTGGCATATACGCATACAGTATATCTGATTTAACTGAGATAGGTTATGCCGTACTCAGTAATATAACTTCTATAGCGTTAAATAACAACGCACTGTATATAGGTACAAGTGATGCTGGCGTGTACAGTATAGACGAGACGACCATATTAGCTGGAGGAAATTTTACGGCTTCATTAGTACAGACATTTACGACGGGTTCTACACCAAGTATAGCCAGTAATACAGTGGTGTGGCTGGATGCATACTATACAGGTAACGAATTAGCTATAGTCACGTCGGCTGGAATTGATTTTTTACCTGACTCGTCTTTGTCTACAAAGTATTCTATGACTCAGGCTGGTGTAACGCAGTGTAGTATAAATGATACTAGGCTTGGGTACATCTGTGCCGATACTGCATATACAATAGACTTACCTACGGCGAATTTTTCTTTGGCTAGTACGGATGTGTCAGGAATAAAGCCCCTATTTTTTGAGCAGTGTAGTCTAGACAGTGGCATTCATAACGCTATATTTAATACCTATATGTATATATTTTTAGACTATTACTTACTATCTTGTGACAACTATGAGTACTGGTTATACGAGATAGATCCAGTTGATGATTCTATTACTGAGATAGATACATACAGCTGGTATGCCAATGACAATTACTACGCGCATAGTAAACTGTTCAGAGGTGGATATCTCTTTATATACGCTAAATATACTATAAGGTCTGCGCTGCGAGTTTTAAAGTATGCAAGTGAGTCTTTCTCTAATATATTCAGTGAAGCTGGATATATCAGTACAGGTACTGGCGGCTATCCAATGCTGGTTAATAATACTGGCACAGTTATACTGCTGTATACTGACTGGGTTGGCACTCTTGAGGAGACAGCAGTTCGTCAATGGTATAGGTATACCCGAAGTGGTGACACTATTTCAGGGCACACTGCTACATGGATTCCTAGAAATATAGCCAATTATAGGTTTACAAACTACGACGTTATACTGTGTACTTATGAGAGTAAGTATACGTTACTGTCTAGTTCTGGTTCAGTTGTTACACAGCTTACACCGCATACTTCTTTGGCTTCTAACTTTGTGCACGTAGGTAACTCTGACTACTTTGTAGCATGTGAGGCTGTGCAGGTGGACGCTACTACGTGGGCTCAGTATCTGACCCTATATAGTGCCACAGCTTCTGCTATAACTTATCGCGATACAGTTTATATGTTTGATAGCGGATTGATAGATGGTGTGACCAATGCATATAATTTAACTACCCATGGAGATTACATATTCGTAACGAGGCACAGGTATATCTACGATGGATCATACCACTATCAAGAGCCCATAGAGTACTTTGTATACACTGTATATAATAATACCATTGCACAAGTTGGCGGAGGTATTTCTATTAGTGTAACGCATGATATAGTAAAACTTGCTGTACAACCTGTAGGAGTTGGCTATAGTGAGGGAGACTATTTAATAATAGCTTTTACAGAGTATGACATATCAGAAGATGCCTATATAGGAGACAAGTATTTTTTACTTAAAGTCAATTCTGATACGGCGTTACAGTATAGCGTGGCAAATAGTATAGATATAGAGGCTGATAACTTTATAGGTACTGACATAGGTGTTTTAGTAGAGTTAGATACAGATAGAACAATATGCCGTGTAATAGACAATGCTTTAGGTAACCAGCGCAATGTTACTTCGTTAGAGGCTTCAGCTAACGCTGGTAGTACGTCAGGTCTACTAGCGTATTCTGCAGTGGATACTGGAGGGGACGGGCAGGCCGGTATTTTTGATATAGCTAACGGAGTAAAGGCTATAACTCCAAGGACATGTAGTGGTGTAACGCAGACATGGCAGAATAGCTTAACTTTATGGGGATATAACGGTGTTATATTTCACGAGCCATTTCCAGCACAGCAGTTCTCAAACTTTCTTTATGTGAGTATAATGGAAAGTGGCACGTTCAATTCATATAAGACTAGAGTGTTAGTTGATAATGCCTTTATAGAGGTAACCAAAGACACTGCAGTATACTTGGTACTAGACCCGTCTACTGTAGTAACAGATTTCGAACTGTCTGTAAGTATATTCGATAGAGAATTCAGCTATACGGTACTTGCCGGGGATAGCCTAGAAGACGTGGGAGAGGTTATTGCAGCTTGGCTGATTTCAGAAGGCTTTGAGGCAGTTGGAACATCATATGGCCTAGTAGTAGGTAGCTTGACAGGGTTATTGGCTATAGTAGATGAGACAGCGCTTCTGCAGAGGGATAAGAACCCTGTAGCTCGGATAAAGATAAGCGGTGTCTTTCAAGATATATAATATTAAATTAAGATATTATTGGGTATGCTTACCCATCCCAAAAATTATATAATATTGTAGTAATGAGGGGACAAATTTAATTTTCAAGGTGAGAGTATGCGGAATGTAAACGATCTAGGATATGGTAACTGTCCTGGATGTAAGAAATGGAAGCTGCTGACAAGGTACCACCCCAAGGACAAGAAGATACCCAGAAAGAAAAAAGACAAATACTGTGCTGCTTGTATACAGTTGGTAGCCGCCGAACGGGAGCCGTTTTTCCGTATAAAGAAGGCGATAGCCAACCATAAGGTCGCAGCAAAAGAAGGCGACTACACCTTCAAAGATATAATGGGTCTTCATAAGGAACAGGGTGGTAAGTGTGGTTACTGCGGTACGGGTATTCCATATGAGTTTTCGCTGGAGCATATAATACCCAGAAAGTTTGGTGGACGTAACTTACTTATAAATATGCTGCTGGTTTGTAACACCTGCAATTCAGCTAAACAACATTTTGAGCCTTTTTACTTCATACGCAAGAAGGGCTACAAATTAACAGAACGTATAATTCAACGTATGAAAGGAGCGTATGACCATCATGACTACGAATGCGACGCCGTCTGCACCGACTGCCACGGCAACCACAGAAAAGGAACAAGGCGCCTCTGCGAAGTCTGCAACGTCAGTACCCCCAGCCAGCGCAAAACAGGCTGATGTTAAGTCAGAAGTAAAGGTTGAGTCTGCGCCGGCAGCCACCGTTAAACCAGCGGAGCCTAAACCAGAGGTTAAGACTGAGGTTAAGGCTGCGCCGGTTAAGCCTGTAGAGACCGCCAAGCCTGCAGAAGCTGTTAAGCCTGTTGAAGAACGGTTGACCTTCAACAAGGAAAAATTTGCGCAGTATAAACTGGTACGTATGTACCTTCTCAAAGGAGGGCGCATCCAGTATGACCCGCAGTACCCTGAGCTCATTCTTAACACGAGTGATCCTAGAGGGAAACTGCTGCCTCTCACTCCGTTCTTCAAGAGCCGCATAGGTGTGACTCTTGATATAGTGTTGTAGGCCATGCCTGCAGAGGCGCCGCAGTCTACTCTGGCCTTCGTCAGCGAACACGAAGGCATAACAGTAGCTTTTATAGGCATACTGTTGACAGTGTGCATATATCTATGGAGGGAGGCCAAACGATCCAAGAAGGCTAGTTACGATTCTGTTATAACAGGACTCCAGAATACTCTGGAGCTGCAGCGCGACACTATAAATACTACGTTGGCTAAGCTAGACGGCACCGTTGATAAACTCGAGAAAACCGTGTCTGACTTGGCTGCAGAATTATTCAGGGATATGCACAGCTTAGACAGACGGTTGTCTAAACTTGAAGGCGAACACGAAGTCTACCACAGATCAAAGGATGACTGATGTTCAGAGTGGCTATATCAGCAGGGCACAATCCAAAAGCTAAAGGTGCACTTAACGCCCAGGGTACGTATGAGTTCGATCTTACTGTACCCTGGGCAGACCGGCTTGCGGCTCTGCTGTCAATAAGGGAAGATGTTAAAGTGGTTCGTGTGCCAACTGGCTCGCTTAGTTCTAAAATCGGGTTTATAAATCAGCAGTGGTTTAACCTGGCTTTAGAAGTACACTTTAACTCGTGTGCGGCAGCAAAAGTGCGCGGTTCAGAGACGTTGTATTGCCCTGGCTCTGTAGTAGGTGAACGAGCGGCCAGAGTCGTACAGAGAACTATGGCTGCTATAATGCCGCCCAACAGGGGTACCAAAGAAGGCTGGTATCGTATGGACAGACCCGGTATAGCAGACTATGCCGGAGATGTAGACGGTGACGAGGTAATTGACGCTTTCTTAAGAAATACGCGCTGTCCAGCCATAATCGTAGAGCCCGAGTTCATACAGAATGAACAAGTTATAAGAGACAGTGAGGCTCTGTGTTGTGAGGTCATAGCCATGGCCGTATACGACGTTCTGCTAGGAGGTAGATAGCTATGTTTAAGGGATTCTTCATTAATCAAGCATTGGGTTGGACCGCAGGCAAGCTGGACGGATATAAGACTAAGATAGGTGGAACAGGCCTTATTCTGGCGGCTATAGTCGGTCTGATTGGACAGATGTTTCCTGATACGGGCCTTCCTAAGACTGACATCGATACTATAATGATGCAGTTCAGTATGGGCTTCGTGGCGTGGGGTCTAGGTGGAAAAGCTGAAAAAGTTATTAAGACTCAACGAGAAAACCAAACTGGTGGTCAGTAAAACTTTCCGCTGTAACTGGGATGCTAAGCTGGTGAACTGGTTCAGGCGTCTTCGTAAAGGTAAGTGATATGGCATACACATACACCATAATGGGGTACACTGGAGTCGAAGACGATCTGCGGGCTATCTTTGGAATTACTGAGACCGAGTTTTCTGATGAGCTGATACACCGCATAACTCATTTGCCTGCCGCAGAGATAGAAGCCGCTGATCGCATATCGCAGTCTCTGGGGTCTTTGACTGATACGGCGCTGACCAAGGCGCAACTGGCTGTCTTATATTTGGCAGCCGCCAATTGCTTGCCAGCTGTCAGAGTAAACGTTCTCCGAGTTGAGAACGATAACAAGTCTATGGGGCAGCGTTTCGATAACGCACTGGATATCACAGAACTCGAGTTACGCGCCAAGGCTGATAAGCTCATTGGCGAAGTTGAAGAACTGCTTGGAGAGACTGCTGCTTCTTCTGTCAGCTTGTTCGATGCGTATTCCCCGGCTACAGACGAAATAACTGGAGCCTGATATGCTCAAACGTATTGCAGATAAGGCAGGCAAAGAGATGGTAGCCACCGATCAGGACGGAAGCGTAGTCCGATTCAAGCTGCTTAACACCGCTTATCTAGGTATAAGGAAACTGCATACTGATCAGCAAGGCGTGGCCGCTGTAGACTCGGGTATAGAGGCCGGAACGATACTTACGCTACCCTCTGGAGAAAGACTTATAGTCTCCATGCTCACTACAGACTTTTATCGTGGGGAGGCTATACGTTTTGCTCTAGACTTAGTAGAAGCGAATAACGAGGTCACGGTAACAAGGAACACTCCACAGCTGTCGCCGCAGGGCGGAATACTGGGTCAATCAGAGGTACAGGTTTATGCGAATGTGCCTGTCAAGATAGGCACTGTGTTTCAGGTAAGAGATGCAGACAACGACGCTACGGTGTCTCAGTTTGGCATGCTGCTGTCCACTAAGTATCCCGTAAAACAGGGGGACAGTCTGTCTTTTAAGTCACACTATGAGGATGCCAAAGTAGAGGGAGTCAAGCTGAATTACGAGGGTATATACGAGGTGGCCTTCGACAGGGATCCACGATGGACGTAAAGGTATCTTATAAGGTGACTAATACAGCGGGATTGCTTAAACAAATTCTGCCTGAGATACTGCCTAAAGTGGAGGCTCTAGTTACTGCTGAAATAGACGCCTATCTAGACGACGTGGCAGCACATATGGGGCTAGTGTATGGCGGAAGCGACTATACCGACGGCCGAATAAAGTGGGAGGCGCTTGACACAGAGACACTGGAACGCAGCCCTAGATTCTGGTACGACTCTGGCCAGGCAAAACAAGCCGTGACCGTTGGTATGCAAGTAACTGATAATGGTATTCAAGCTTTTGTCGGTATAGCCAGTACGTCCAGTGCGTATGATCAGGCGCTGTGGAATGAGCTAGGCTTTACGCCGCACAACAGCGACCACTTAATAAGACGGCCGTTGTTCTTGCCTCTGGCTGACGAACACAAGTCGGCTTTGCAAGAAAAGATGAAGAGAGCCCTGAGCAGAATGACCATCAATATTAGCGTAGGATAAACAATGGATCCATCTGCTAGCTTATTTTATAGACACATGTCTATCGAAAAATTTCTGTGGGACAGTGTTGCCAGCTCTGAAGGCGTGCTGCTTATACATCAGTCCGATATAGCCACCCGTCAAGAGGAACTCCTCGCAACGGATCGGGCAATTGTTTGGCACACAACCGAAGGCTCAGCTGGTAACAAAGGCGAGTTAACCCTATATGTTGGAGCTACAACTACTAGAGATCCAGGCGGACTGAAAAGACTATTGCTTCTTGATAAGATAAAAGAAGCCTTTGATGTCAATGCTGGTATAGCGGTGTGGCAGTACGAGAACACTGGGTTGATCACAGAGCCGGCAACAAAAGTAAATGAACTCGCTATCATAGGACCCATTGGTTCGTGGCCAGAATTTACGGATCCGAACATTGGGTACACAACCAAGCACGTATCGCAAAAGCTAAAATTTGCCCAGCGACGTGTGTAATCTTTAAGGAGGAAACCCAATGGGTGTTCGAAATCGCGCTTTTCAGCCTACCACAAAGGATACCGGCGATCTCGTAATCGGGCTCATGCGGATGAGCGTTGGGGCTTCGGCAGACCACGCGGACGCCGCGGCTTACAATACCGCAGAAGACCCCGATCTCGTGACGCTAGGTGCCGTCCGCAATGCGTCGTTGTCCATGACTCCGACGTTCAAGGAGCACCAGTCTGGCTATCCGAAGATTCTCGACTTCAAGATCGCCGAACTGCTCCAGGCAACCTTCACTGCAGAAGTCGAGGAGATCAACGACACGGAAGTTCTCGGCCTGATCGACGAGGCTATCGACAGTCTCGAGACCGGCAATCCGAAGTACTACGCCGTCGAAGCTCTGGCAGAATTCGCTACTGGCGGTACCCTGTCCTTGTTCTCGCCGTACGCTCAGCTGCGGCCCAACCTGAGCTTCAACTTTGCCGACGACTTCTCTTCGGCGCCTCTTGAGTTCGAGGCTCTCTCCAACCCGGCGTACACCAACAGCGATCTGCTGTATCGCAAACGTGCTGCAGCCGGCTCACGCAGTATCGCCAATCAGCCTGTCACGAAGGACGTGGCCAACCTGGGCATCGGTATGTTCCAGGTCCGCGTCGGCATGCCGGCGCGTCGTCAGGCCGGCGCGGCGGTCGTCAAGCCGGCTCGCCTGGCCGTCAAAGGTGACTCGGCCATCGAGAACACCGCCACCTCTTCGGGCACGTACACTGGCCTGATAGACGGCGTGTTCGTCGTCGAAGTTACCGACAACACTGGCGACGCCGTGACGGCCAGCGTGTGGTACCCGGGTACCAGCTACGCCGATGAGGCCGCCGACCAGACAGGTCTGTCCATCTCCGGTGCCACGCTGCTGAGCGACGGCGTGTCGATCACCCTGGCCTCGGAGCTTACCGTCAACAACAGCGTCGGCGACGTGTACGTGATCGGTGTCTACACCGACCAGGCAGTCGACAACCTGGTTACTGGCATCAGCTGCCCGTTCAGCTTCCTGACCAAGGCAGACAGCGTCGGTGCCATCCAGTCGGCAGCCCTCGAAACCAACCCGACCTTCAAGGAGCACTACTCTGGCTACCCCATGGTCCGCGACCTGATCATGCTGGAGAGTTCCACTGTCACCATCAACGCTGCGTCTGAGGAGATCAATGCGGACACAGTGGCTCTCGTCAAGGGCTACGCAACGCAGCTCTTCGACATGGTGTTCGACGCCTCGGTCAACGGCTCGCTGTACAATATGCCGGTCGAAATCGTGGCTGAACTGGTCACTGGCGGGACCATCGCATTCTGGTTCCCGAACAGCCAGTTGACGCCCGAAGGCGAGTTTGCGCCGGCCGACGACTGGGCCAGCATGGCAATCAACTGGGAGGCACAGATTCAGGGTGCCTCCAACCCGACCAAGCGCCTGTATCGCCAGGCCTTCGTCCAGAACGTCTAACGTAGCATCTATTTATTGAGGAGAGCGGCATGAAAGTAGTCAGTCCAGGTAAATTCGAAGTGACGATAGGCGGCGAGACCAGGGTTATCCTGGTCTCGCTAGGCCTTAAGACAGAGCTGTACAAGCTCATAACCAAGGCACAGCTAGACATGGCAGCCCTTAACAGTCGAGTGTATCTCGACGAGGATATGTCTAAGCTTATTCAAGAAAAAGATGCTGAAGTTAAGCGGTTGGAAAACGAAGAGGCGGCAGAAGAAACCATACAGTCGGCCAAAGAAGAACTGGACGAGCTGTATGGCAGAGCACTGCAAGATTTGGAGGCCAGACAGAGCGCCGCATTCAATGACACCGTCATACAACGTATAGACATGTCAGAGCGCATTATGGCTGACGCTATCTCTTGCTTGCTATCTGAGCGTGACGAGTACGGAAAGGTAGTCAATAAGTTGGAGCCAGATGTCATCATGTGGAGTCCCACGTACGCTGAGGCCCAAGAGGAGCTGACCGAACTGCTCTACGCGGTGACAGAATACATTACTTCGGCTTTAAAAAAAATTTCCGGAATCAACGCGCTGGTACAAAACGTGGACAAACCGGACGAGCCAGCAAAAAAGGATCAGGAAAAAAGTCCGACGTAGCCGTATCGCTGCGTGACCTGATTCAAGTAATGTGTTCTAATAACCCTCAGACTGAGCAGTTGACAGTCTGGGGGTTTACCGAAGAAGAGATCGAGCATAGGTGGGATATCCATTCTAAGTTCGATCCCGTCAATCGTCTCTTTGGACCCAGCGAAGACGACGAGCCCTCCCGCGTAAAAGCTCCTAAAGTAAATTCGGATGCAATTTTATCTGATATAGAATCTCTATTATCATGAGGACTTAAGCTATGGCAGAAAACGAGAACGTTGGCGGGTCGGGCATTGGCATGAATATAGAAGTGGTCCTCACTCCGCGTGTTGACGAGGAGAAGCTACAGGGTCAGATAGGCCAGCAGCTTGAGGACACTACCGATAAGACTATAAAGAATCTGCTCAATAACAGTAAAGAAGTTGAGCAGGCCATGCGCAGTGTCAAGCGACTTGTTGACGGCCTGTCTGGAGTCAAACGGTCTATCCGTCGTGACCCTGTTTTCAAGGAGCTGTCCTCTAGAATAGATACGCTGACCAGTAGGTATGGTGAGCTTACTGGCGCCGGCGTATCTACATCGGATGTCCCTAAACTTTCCGCAGACTTCAGCCACCTGCTGTCCAACACAGTTACACTGCTGCAGCGCGGTCTACCAGCCCTTACCAAGAAGTCCACCGGTAAACTTGGAGAAGCTGCCAATCTAGAGCAGCTAGTAAAGACCCTAGAGACCCGTATTTCTAGATACAATCAGTCTGTAGTAACCTATGCTACTGCACAGGGTATGGGCTATGAAGCGGCAGACCCAAGGCTCATAGGACAGCGTACTTCTGTTGACGGCTACGCTAAGAAAGTCCTCGTGGACGCTCAGAGGGCTATACGGCGTGGCGAGACTAAGGCCTCGAAGTATGAGGGCCTCAACATGAAGGGCCTACCAAAGACTACTGGTATGACAGTAGACACAGAGTGGGCTAACTTTAATAAAGACATATGGTCGGTCGCGTACAGGACGGAACGCGACGGCCTGGTGAATATACAGCGTAACTTAGAGAGGGACAAAGTAACGCTGTCTAAGTTTCACGAGTCGTTCGCAAAGGGCCTCACGGCCAACGCTGGTAAGACTGTAGAGGAAACGGTTTCGGCTTTCCACGATGCTTATGCCGGGTCTGGTAGAACAGGACTCGGCAGTATGCAACTGCCTAGAATTGTCGGGCATAATCTCGATGTCGATCTGGAGGCAATACGGCAGGCCGCTGATCAAGTGATAGGCCGCAATAAGCCTTCCACAGATGTAAACTCTGCCTACTTTAAAGCACAGCAGGTATCTAAGGCCATGACCAGGCTGTTGCCTGGAGGCGATCAGCGTATCGTTGCAACTAGTGGCGATACCATGAAGCAGTGGGCCAAATTCTTGCGCGACGACATGGGCTTTTCTACGCACGGCATGCCGGGTACTGGTGACAAGACTATGGGTAATACCTTGTCATCCATAGCCGCGGCTCTGGGCGTCAAGTACGAGGCTCACAATCCTCTAGAGGACGTCAGATTTACTGACGAGCTAAGCCGAGCGTTGTCTACCCCTCGCGGACGGGGCATGCTGAAAAATCAGTTTAACTTTGAGGCCTGGTCGGCGCAGGCCGAGAAGGATCGCAGGGCGCAGCAGTTCAGAGACCAGGTTACCAAGACTTACGGACAGGACTACTCGCATCTGGCTAACAAGTACCTAGCAGGCAAAGCCATAAATCCCAAAGAGCTGTCAGGGGCACAGTCCAATATGGCCATGATGGACCTGTACAACAATGTACGGGAATCAGTGGCTGTAGAGACGCAGGGGTATATGAGTCGGATAGCCAACCAGGTATCCTCTAAGACACTCATAAATGACCCTAAGTCTGTTATTAGCCAGCTTACAGAAAAGCAGAACGCTGCCTTAGAAGCCATGAAGGGTCAAGTACGCCTTGGCATGGACGCCCTGCAGGGTAAGAGTTTCACCGGCAAGTCTATGGACGCCGCCACGCAGGAGGTGATGCAGCAGCGAAACATTGCGGATTCTATAGACAGACTGTTAAGCTCGTATGGGGTGTCTGATCAGGGCCAGCGAGAGGCTGCAAAGAGGGCTATTCAAGAGCGCGTAGGTATGGCCTACGCCACAGCCGGACTAGACACAGCTAAGTTCAGTAAAGGCGCGGCTATAGACGAACGAGCTGTTAAGGCCATCGGTGGCGATCCAAGAGACCTAGAAGCCTACTCTGTAGAGGACAGGCTGGCCGACGCTTCTAGAACCACTAAGTCTAATCTTCCGAGCGCCACCTTGATGAGCTCTTGGATGAACGACATAGTGGGCGAGCAGCTGGGTGCCATTCAAGAAGCCACCACCACGGCCTCTAAAAAAGCTGCCTCTCAAATAAAGACTAAGTACAAGACACTGTCTGCTAAAGACCTTCGTGCGTCAGACATAGCTGCCACAGCATTACCGGTTGACCACCCAAGCTATCGATCTGAAGCCAGCGTGCTGGCGCAGGCCAAGGGGTCTGTGAAGGTAAAAGACACCATAGCTCCAGCGGCGGCCAAGCTTGGAGATCTGTTCGAAGAGAAGGCGGTAAAGTACCTTAGAGATAATTACGCCGACCAGTTTAAACTGACTGCCACTACTCTGGATAAGAAGGGGCAGACCACGCTGAAGTACGGCGATCTGTCTAAGCAGGCAGGCGGTGCCGTATTTCAGGGCCACCCCGATGCTTTCGGACTGGACCTTCTGGCCAAGAAAGGGGCGCAGCAGAGGCTAGTAGAGTTTAAGTACAGGGGTCCAGAGAATCAGCAGTATCTAGAAGCTGGAAAGATTCCTCCGAACTGGAAGGCTCAGACTGCATTTTATTCGTTGGCTGCCGGCGTACCAGATATGCCTGTTACCTACGTGACTGGCGATCTAGAGGCCACCTCTCCAGAAATAAGAGCTCTAGAAAAGCAGGCGGCCAGTAAAGGTATCACGGCCAAAACTCGCGGTGCACTGGAAGAACAGATACGGCAGAAGAAGGCTGCCATGGCTGAGGAAGACTACGAGATAGGTAACCTCACCATGACCACAGTAGCTCCTGACAAGGATATGCAGTCCAGGGTCAGGCAGTTTGTGGAGAAGGCGACTGGAGTAAGCCCAGAAGCGAAGGGCCTAGACGCAGAAATTCGTGCGTTCCTCGGCGGAGGTAAACTGACTCCGAGAGTCGAGACTATCAATAAGGCCATACAAAAGTTTGCCGCCGAGATGGGTGAGGGCACGCTGAGTATACGTCAGCTAAAGAACAGTACCGCGGTCTTGGAGAAAGCTGAAAAGAAAGCCGCCGGTGAGTTAAATCAGCTAGAGATAAACGAGGCCTCTTCTAAGGATAAGAAAAAGCCTCAGACCGCCAGCGACGGTGGTGGGGCAATGGATTTGATAGACGAAGGGGGCGGGGGTGGACCGTTACCTCCTAAATGGAATCCTAATGTACTGCCCAGCTTTACCGAACAGCTTATTACTGCAGAGAAGCAGCTTAAGGCCTCTCGTGGTAAGATAGCCAGCATGCAAGTCGAAGTGGGTGCCAAGGAGGAGTATATTCGTCGCAAGGGCGCTGGCGGAGTCTACGAAGTTCCTGTGGCGGCTCAGTACAAGACAGACATAGAGGGACTCAATACTGATATAGCCAACGAAATACGCAGGGCGCAGGGGCTCACAGCAGAGGTAGAGAAACTGCAGTTTCTGAGCGCGCTGTCTCCTGAAGCCGGACCAGACTACACGTCTAAGGCTGCCATAGGCACCGCAGCACAGACTATAAAGGCAGCCGATCTGCAGACTGCGCAGAAGAGAGCCTTTGAGGCTGCCGCACAGCTGGAGGCGTACGGCACTATGCCCGTAGGATTGAAAAAGGCCCTGACCGCGGCTTCTACCCTAGAGGAGCTCGGTGCGCCGCGAACAGCCGGGTTATCTACTAAGCAGCTTCTGAATAAGGCGCTTAAGACTGGAGTTACAGTTCCTGGCATTCAGCTGAGCGATATTACTTCAGCAATGGATTCCTCTGCCGCATTGGCTGGAATAAAGCCTGGAACGACAGGTCTCCAGAAGCTTAAGATGGAGGCCAACTCGGCCGTCAAGGCAGTAGACGCCCTGTTCGGTCAACTCTCCCAGCACACCGGTAAAAACTTTCTGTCTAAAGAATCACAGTCAGTGCAAGACTTCATAAAGAAGTCTCAGGAGGCTCAGGAGAAGGCCACGGGTTTCAGAGCCACTGCTGAGATAGCACGTAGTGCAGAGCAGGCAGCCATAGCCAAAGGGGCGGCACCACTGGCCGGACAGTACGCTAAAGATGCGGCAGAACTCGAGCGCAGAGCGGCGGCTCTGGATAAAGAGGCGATAGCTTTCGCTGAGCAAGCCAAGGCTGGAGCCACGACGCTGAGTACAAGGCGTATATCTTCTACTACATACAGAGATCAGTTCATAGCCGATCAAGACGCGCAGTTGCTACAGCTGGCCGACAAGAAAGCGCAGCTGCTTGGCAAGATGCAGGTACCTGGTTACTCGCTTAGTCGCGGAGATCGCGACATGCTGGATCTCATAAGACGGCAAGAGACAGCCTTAGCCGGTAAGCAGCCTTTAGAAGGACAGAAATTTGATCTCAAGTCTGAGCTACAGCTTTCTACGGCTGAGGCAAAGGCTCAGCTAGATAAATTCCGTTTAGAGGCGCAGCAGCGCAGTGTACAACTTAAAGCGCAAGTCGGTTTAGAAGGACTGAACACCGAGAACTTGCGAGCCATAGTCAGTAACAATCTAGACTTGGCAAAGCAAGGACTGCAGAGTCCTGGCATGACTACGTTTGATGCCTTAAACAAGGCTCTAAACGAGGGCGTGAGTGTAGCTGGTGTCGAAACAAAAAGTCCTGCGGCATTTTTGCCTTCGCTGAAACCTGCGCAGGGCATAGACCAGACAAAGGCCACCCCTTTTGACGATCTGATTAACAAGAATAAGGCTGCTGAGCAGGCTGTCAGAAGTCTATACTCGGCGCTAGACCAGCAGATGCCTGACGACTACGGTCTGAGCGGTTTCAATAAACAGCTGTATGATACAGAGCAGAGCGTCAGGAAGTCTATAGACGGCGTGGCCGATCTCAGTGCTGCCCAGAAGGCTATGCAGGCTGAAGCCGATGCAGAGGCGGACCCTGCCGCAAAAGCGCAGAAACAGGCCCAGGCCGACGAGTTAGCCATTCGTAGGAACAGAGAGCAGTTAGCCGTGCGAGCGGAGATAGCCGGCCTAGAAAAACAGATAGCTGCGCAGAGGGTAAACCCCACGTCTAACAAGGCCATACAAGCCAGAACTACGCAGTTTAAAAACCAGCTTGCAGTAGAGCGCGAGCAGCTCGAGATAGAGCGGCAGATGCTCACCATAAAGATGAAAACCGCCGGTGGCGTGCACGCTACACCGCAGGATATGCTACGCGCCCAGGAGCTCAACTCCACGCTTCTGAGGCGGTTCAGCGTAGGCTCTGGCGGACGCACTGGGGCGGCTACGGATGCCGAGATAGAACAGCTGGCAAAGTCCAAAGGTATAAACCTGAGTCAGATGGCACAGGCCTCTGGAGGGGGTACGTACAAGCGATCTGGTAAGGATTTCATAGGCGGCGCAATTGATCTGTTAGACTGGCAGCTGCAGTGGATGGCTGGCGTTACGGTGCTCAATACGTTCAGCGCCGCAGTTAAGAACAGTATAGGCTTTGCCATATCCTATGAGGCACAGCTGAAGAATATCCAGTTGATCACGCAGGCTAACACCAGCGAGATGGAGGCGCTGACCGGTAAAGTCTCTCAACTAGCCACTACCTTCCAGTACTCGGCTTCTGAACTTGGCGAAGGTTTAGTCATACTGGGGCAGGCGGGTTTTAGCGCCACCGAGTCGCTTGCGATTCTGCCGAGTGTTGCCGCACTGGCCGTGGCCACTATGTCTAACCTCAAAGTCGCTATGGACATTACCACCACGGCGATAGAGGCATATAACGTACCGGTAGAGAAGGCGGAAGAGCTTACCAATGCGTTAGCTGCTATGACCATCGAGTCTAAGCTGGACATAGACAAGCTGGGCACGTCGTTTAACTATATAGCTTCCACAGCTGCAGCAGCGGGCTTCTCCATAGAAGAGACTGGCACAGCTATGGGCCTGATGTCTAATGCTGGTGTAAGGGCGTCTACTATAGGTACATCGCTTAGGAGCGTCATCGGCTCGTTGATGAATCCCACGGCGAAGTTCGAGACTGCCCTGGCTAAGGTAGGCCTGACGGCGGAAGACGTAAGTCCTACTACGCACACATTAGGAGAAATATTCAAGAAACTGCGTGCAGCAGGCTTTGACGTAGAAGCCGCTTTCGAGGGCCTAGACAAACGTATCGCTGGCGGGACAATAACGTTAGTCCAGGCTGCCGACGAATTTGACAGCTTCCAGGCAAAAATCACAGGTACTAACCGTGCTATAGCTATGGCAGAAGGTCAGATGGATACCTTCCATGCCCAGACAAAACGACTCCACAACACGCTACAGTTACTGGGTGGAAGCTGGTTCGAGAACGATCTTGAGCCGCTTAAAGACACTGTAAAGTGGGTTAACCGTCTAACTGGCGCGGCCCTAGAGACGTCTAAGAATATGCCTGAGATGGCTCAGTCCATGCGCACGGCGTTCAACTCTACCCTGGCCCTAACTTCTATACTGTCTATAGGCGGAGGCGTAATAGGCGGCCTGTGGAACGTAGGTAAAGACATTAGAAGTGGATTGAAGGACGAGAAAACGGCACTTCAGAAACAGTGGAAGGAGGCCAAGACCGTAGAGGCTAAGCGGAGTCTGGTCCAGCAGATGCGTGGGGCAAGAACTGGTAGCACGTTGACTGGTAGAAATAAGGCTGTCTATACCACTGCCACTACTTTATTTGATCCTGGCATGATAGTGACGGCGCTGGCCCTGACCGCGGGTTTCATGGCCCTGGGTAAGGCTGCGGACTACGCCAGCGGAAAGACCAAGCTTGTCGCCTCTCAAGAAGTACAAGACAAGATGGCAAGTGAGCTCACCACTATTAAAGAAGCGGCTCAGACGTACAGGCAGGCGGCTAAGGGAACGCTGGAGTTTGTTAAGGCTCGCGAGACGCTCATGGGCCTAGGCGTTACAGATCTGTCTGACGAGGGAATAGACCAGACTATAGCTTTCCGCAACGCGCAGTTGCGGGTTCAGGCAGAGACTGTTCAGTCAAATAAGATAGCCTTTAGGCAGTCTAGGCAGACGCAGCTTATGCGCGCTACGATGAGTGCCGAGGAACAGAAGCAGTTTGATTCTGGTTTTGCCGACGAGCTGATAGCTATAGCTAAGGCCGAAGGAATGTTTTACTCTGCGCCTACGGCGGATATAATAGAGCTCTTCAAGCGAAGAGGCCTGGTAGAGGGACCAGAAAACACGTGGGACCCCGGTGTATACGAAGCCATCAACAAGATAACCTCTGCTCGATACGAGCCAAACGCCGGTGTCGCTGCGCAGCAAGAACTGCTCAGTAGGTTCATGGCTCAGGCCAATGTGATCGCAGACTACGAGAACACCATGGCAGGATTCAACGCGAGGTTTGATAGAGATAACCCCAGAGAGCTACCGCGTAGAACTCGCGGGCTGCCTACTAGAATGAAAAACAGGGATGCCGAGCTTGACATAAAGCGCGGCTCAGAGGCCTACGACTATGAGAAGCAGTATTACGAGGCAACCGAGAGTATAGACACCCTGGCCAAGCAGGTTGATATAGAGGGCTATGACGCCATGGCTGGAAGTCAGCTAGCTGCCGAGGACGCTCTATTAGAGGTATACAATAAGATAAAGGAAATACGCGAACGTACAGAGATGTACAAGGAGACAGTTGGGCCAGGCCTTGCTTTAGATAAGATTCTGGTAGGACAGAAGCGTGAGCTAGAGATAGCTGAGGATAACTTGGCCAAGGCCTCACGACGCTACGTCATGCGTACAGGTATAGACGGCATGGCACCTGCATGGGTATCTATGGCAGATAAATTCATAGAGTACCTGACAGTAGCCGACGAGGAGGCTCGTGGCGGTCTGAGGCTAGACAAGGGTAACGTAGAGATGTTCAAGAATCTCGACATTACCGCCATGTATGACATAGGTAAGAAGCTTGAGGCTAACAGGGACGCCCTCGAGAAAGAGCTAGCTAATTTGCCAGCTATAGTTAAAGATGGCGGTAATATGGAGGCAGTAGAGACTGCCATTCGTCTTAAATACACTATACAGGCCGAGGATATCATACAGGGTGAACTAGACGCGGTATACAAGCCGCTGCAGACGGTCTTCTCCAATATAGAGAAAATGATAGACAGCCGTACGAAGACTATGACTTCTGGTCTCAGATCGGCGCAGGGCCTGTACGAGCAGTTGATAGACATTGATTACAGTGAAAAGGGTATAGCGGCTGCAGACAGCATGTCGGTATTCGGCACCACTCAGACTACGCCATATGCACTGTTGCAAAAACAGTTCGGATACAGCTCCGACGCTAAGGCTCAGGACAAGATAAATGCAGAGATGGATAAACTGCGTCTTAAGCAAGAATACGACGCCAAGGTGTACGAACAGAGTCGTACAGCTGCGGAAGAAAAGTATGTATACGCTCAGGCCGGATTTGAGGACAGGAAGTTTGCAACCGTAGCAAAAGCTAGAGAGGCCATGCTGAAACTGGAGCTGGACTACCATACGGAAGTGTTGGATCTTTCCCGCAGTAGAAGAGACCAGATGGAGGCAGACCTCAAGTCAGTGGCGTCTGTAAGAGAGCAACTTGCAGACAGGCTTACTAAAATTTCAGAGGGTAGGTATAGCTCTAATAAGGAGTTTTACGAGCTGATACAGAGCGCTAATCAGCGGCTGTATCCTGATAACTCTGGTCCTACGTCGGCACAGTCGCTGATCCGTTCAGCATTCAAATCTTACAGGCAGTCCAAAGATTACGTGGCTGCCGGCGAATTCGGCAAGGCGGATACCGCCAGAAGCGAAGTAACACGTATACTGTCTGGCATAATAAATGACCCTAATCGCAGTAAGGAAGACGTCGCTAGGGCCAAGCGTGCGGCGGATAATTTCCGTGTTGGACTCAATTTTGAATACGATAGGGCCGCGGCTGGCACCAAATCTGCTTTGGCCCAGACCGAGACGTACCTAGCTGAGATTTCTGCTGTGCTCAAGGCTGGTCTTAACATAAAACCTGGAGAATACGAAGTCGATAAAACTACTGGTGAACTAAAAGAGGTCGCAAAAACTCCGGAGGACACCGTAGCGAAGACGGGTACATTCACTGCGAATGGAGTTACCAAGGAAGTAGACGCCTCGGCGCCTAAGCCGGCGTTTAAGAAAGCCGCAGACGAAGCAGTTACAGATGTAGCCTCTAACGAGGAAAAGGTTAAGACTATACAGCAAGCTATGCAGGCGGCAGAAGAAGAGAATGCAGATAGGCTAGAAAAAGCTATGGTGACTCTTAAGGCCGCAGCTGGTGAAATGGTTAATATCTTCGTAGACGGTATAGCAGGACGACTACCAGAGATAGCCAAAGCGATAACTAAGGCTACTAGAGTTGAAGCAGCTAAAGAGAGGGCAGAGGAAGTTATTGCTAAACGTCAAGATGCCGCTGACAGAACTGCGGAGAGTTTAGATCCGACTAAAGCGATTAAAGAAGAGCCTAAAAAGTTGGATGGCACCATACGCCTTAGCCTAACTATGGATAACTTTGGAAAAGTTTACATCGATAAGGCAGTTAAAGAGGGCCTCGATAATTTAGTGGTTATCCCGCTCAAGAGTACTCTAGATAGCTAGGAGCTGTTATGTCTATATACACAAGCGCATCTAACGTATCATTAGATAGTATACCCCTGCAGGTAAATCCTGGCGGGTTAGTAATAAGCGGCATTGCCATAATAGATGAAAATCAGGAGTGGTTGGCCAGGGAACGTATAGCTGCATTAAGGGACGAAGCTGACGAACTTGGCTTCGATATGATCAACATATACGGGGCTAGAATACATGTTACGTTTAGCAATACTGGGCATGCGGTTACTATGAATAATGATATAGCGGCCGGTTTAATGTACAGAAAGATACTGCGTAAGACAATAGCTATAAGCGGCAGTGTAATGTCTATAGCCGATTTTAGTTCTCTGTACACGACATACGATCTTGCCCAGCAATACTGGGCTAAAAGAGAGATACTAAAAGCTCAGATAAGTGATAATGACGTTTCATATACGCAAGTATCTGCCTTGATAGCAGCTCTAGCAGAACTGGAAACCGAACGAGAAACGGTTCACGAAAAACAGCTTGTCTCGCCGTTTATAACTGGACCTGTATTGTTTGATCAAGGCTCGTCCCTTTCGTTTAATTCTTATGTTGATGGCGTAATATCAGATTATTCTATGACATTGATAAGCGACACGCTGATTACGTATGACCTAAATGAAGAGGAGGTCTGATAATGCCGGTTATTGATATGTCTGGTATACGAAACGACTACGGTATACGCCTTTACGGCAAGGCTTTGCAAGTATTGGGCAACACCATGTATTTTAATGAAATAGGCATGGTAGAGGTGTTTACACCTACCACATACCGTATAAAATTAGCTCGTTTGAAGGATATCAATATAGCTGGTGTCTACGAGATAATAGGCGGTGTAGCTAATAAACTGACAGAATTGACAGATTATACGCTGTCTAATGATGTAATCTATTTTGAATCAGTACCTACTGGAACTATAGTGGTACTGCCGAAAAATAGCTTCTATGTATTTCAGAAGAATTTGGTTGCAGGGATGACAGAGGTACCAGAAGACCCGCCAGTATTTATTCGCAAGTATGACTATATGAAGTATAGGAGTGTAACGTTCACTTCTATAGATCTTCTTACGGGTTCAACTGGTTCATATCTGTTTAAAGAAGAAGGAGGTGGCTACTCCAGTACGTTGGTGCTGCCTGAGATACCAGACAAGATAATTTTAGGCTGTTCAAATACAGAGTCTAACTTCTCATTAAAAACCACTGCCATAGTAGTTACTGCAGATTTATACCTGTGAGGGCACATGAGTGTAAACGTATACAAGGATTTAGCCAAAACAGTTGAGCTTCAGGCTTCTTCGCATTTTGTAGGAGACGGCGTCACGCGTCGATTTTTTTGTGCGGCTGTACCAAAAGAAGCATATATAGATGGTATAAAGACAGTAGACTATACAGTTGCAGATAAATCTGTTAGGTTTAATCTCATACCTGCAGCAGGCGTTAATATAGCTGTTTTACCGGAGAATAGTCTGGATTTCTATATCTTAGGAGACGCTTCAGGGTCTGATACGGTATCAATATATGTAGATACTACTACAGACGTGTATATGCTGAGTCACGATACGGAATCTAATGATGTAGGGGAACTGCTTTTTTCACTCAATAATGTAGACTACTACCCTTGTATAGAATTGACAACCGGTACTAGTATACAGGTATATGTTAAAGCTACGTTAGCTGCAGCCATAAATAAATTAGCTACATTAGTACATACAACGTTAGTTGTAGTTGATACAACTACACCTTTGAATTCTAGCGGGTACATAACTGTAGATTTTTCTGTTCCTGGCGGCAGTATAGGAGGAGTAGAGGTATATGAAAACTTATAGTGTGGCTCTTGCTGCTGGATATAGAAGTAATGGTGCGCCAAGGTTCGGTTCGTCGGCAGAGCAAGCGCATGCCGAAGAGATGAAGGATTGGCTGTATCAGAACTTTAGCCACAGGATAACTAGGGAACTAGAAGGCTTCGGTCTCTACACTATGCAGTTGACTGAAGAAGAGGCGGCTAGGCTAGAGAAGCAGTCGAATATTCTTTACGTAGAGTCAGCGGTGGCGCACAAGGTAACGTATATTCAAGACAAGGTAGGCTGGGGCCTTGCAGTAGCTTGCGGTCGCAATGACGACAGATACAAGTATCAGGCTGATGGTACTGGGGTTACTATATACATCGTAGACACAGGGGTTGCTGATATAGCCGAATTCGAGGGCAGACGTTCCAGCGGGTATGATTCTACAGGCGGCACAGGTATAGTAGAATCTCACGGTACCGCAGTGGCCTCTGTGGCGGCAGGTTCGCAAGTCGGCGTGGCCAAGCAAGCCAATATAGTGGACGTCAAAGTCGGCGACACAGAGAATTTAGACAGTTCAGACATTATAGCGGGTCTAAACTGGATAATAACAAATCATACTGACGAGCCGGCTGTGGTTAACATGAGTTTTGGCTCGTATACTTTTCTTACAGCAATGTCAGATGCCATAGCCTCGTTACAGGCTGAGAACGTTGTGTGTGTAGCTGCAGCGGGTAATGACGCTGCCTTAGCAAATACGCTCTATCCGGCTAACTATACTAACGTAATTTGTGTAGGCGCTATTCAAGAAGACTTAGACCTAGCTTGGTTTTCTAATTACGGTGCTCGTGTAGATATACTGGCACCGGGCAGGTATGTAGACGTTATGGACCCCAATAACAGTATCACTACAGGGTCTGGAACATCGTTGGCGTGTCCGTATGTCGCTGGTGCAGTGGCGTGTCTAATGACTAACCTGTCCGCTTTAACACAGGCTCAAGCTAGAGAGTTAGTGCTTGATCAAGCTCAAGTAGACCTATCTATCCATTCAGAGGGAACCACTACGCAAGATGTCATATTGACTAATATGACACGTGTATGGTTTGGCAATACGGGTCAGGTAGGCAATCTTTCCCCGTTCAAATCGTATACATTAAAACCCTATACAGATGACGGAAATACTAAGACGTACCTTACAGAACAGACAGTAGACGTTGTGTCTATTAAGAGTACCGCCACAAGGATAGGGTTAGCAGTAGAGCAGTATTACGGCGTAGATTTTAACGTGGCTACAGCCACTGCTGATGATGAGGTACAGTCGTCTAGATATATATTAGAGCCAGTTCCGTTAACTATAGAAGGGTTCGATCCGTTATTCGATGTTGAAGAACCAGAGTTAAGGATTAACAGAGTGGTTTATCCTGATGTAGATGTATCTTCTGGAGAAGACAGTAATGAAGATGATGAGGTACAGTCGTCTAGATATATATTAGAGCCAGTTCCGTTAACTATAGAAGGGTTCGATCCGTTATTCGATGTTGAAGAACCAGAGTTAGGGATTAACAGAGTGGTTTATCCTGATGTAGATGTATCTTCTGGAGAAGACAGTAATGAAGATGAGTACGCTCCTGAAATACTTATATCAATAAGTATGGACACAACATTCACATCTGGTACATTCCGCATAGTCACCTCTGCGTTACCTACTAATTTCGAAGTAAAAGACTATATAACTATCCAAGGCTATATAGGTAGAGTGGAGCGAATTGGCCCTACATATAATAGCGGTCAAAAAGTATACACTACAGAAGGGCGTATAATACCAGAGTTTACTAATGAGTTTGTATCACTTTACTATATAAACTATGGAGATGGAGATAAGCATTCTGTAAAAGACATAGCTTATTCCGCTGCGGAACAAGCTGGTATTTCTTTAAATTTTGAAGTTGAAGACGTGTATATTCAAGAGTATGAAACAACTGGCCGGTTTACCCGGGTATTAGAAACACTAGCCGACATGGTATGTGGTCAGCTTATTCAAACTAGTGTGGGCTTTTCAATAGTTAATAAACTCACTTCTATAGGAGAGTTCTCAGTAGAGGCTGTAGATATAATTTCTATAACCCAAACTGTAGAAGGAGATATACTGGACACTATAGTGGCACTGTACGAGGAACTTAGGGACCTGTACATACAGTTGGCTAGGCTTATAGAAGAATTAGAGGCTCTGAAAGAACCAGAGGAACCAGAAGAAGAGGAGGCTGGAGACGAAGTAGACTTGAGGGTGATATACTCAGAGCCTATGGATACTCTTAACTTTGAGTTTTGGAATGTCAATAATGATAATGGTCGTCAGCCTATAGATAAATCTTTCGTGGTAGAGGCAGCTCCTTGGGAAAGAGAAAGCTGGCTGCCAACCATAGATGAGGCTACTGGTAAGATCTCAGAGAATAATCCAAATAATCCTGGTTTTGAATACTATCAGGTAAGTTATGATGCTAAGACTGGAAAGAATACAGGCGTATTTAGTATAGTGTTTGCCGAGATACTTGTTCCATTCACACCTCCGTCCAATGCTTCTGGTATATACTTTATACATTCTACTTCTAGTAGAAATATAATAGGTTATTCAGAGGAGGAAACAGCCGGTTGGAAAGCTGCGCATTGGGTTAACAGACCGTATTACGATGAAGCAAATGATGACTGGGTATCTAGATACTACTTCGTATTTAACTGCGATGTTCCAGCTTTTATGACTTGTGATGATGATGATGCCTGCTATTCTATATCTGCGGAGGTAAGATATATACCTACTATAAGAACTCCATTTGAATTCAGTGGCTATATATCGTATGCAATGTGGCCCATAATAGACTCCTCAATACCGGCTCTTCCAGTACCATTAGGAATGTTAGCACCAGATGGGTCTATGTATAGCCTTGACGGGGCTCTGGTTGACGAGATAAGCGATTTGGTAGACTTACCAACGGGCTCTGCGATCAGTACTAATAGTATGTGCATAGTAGATGAAAATGGTGCTTTGGCTGGGTTTTACAATGGTGTAGAAATAAAGAGTCTATTATTTGAACACTGTGGTGTACTCAGTGATATTAATCCGTATCAGTTTCTATTAGGCAATAGTTCAACTGGTAGTCTAGTGGGTTATACGCTAGAAACTGCGGCTAGTTTTCTACAATGGCCTGGTCTTGATACAGAAGGAAACGAATACGAACAAACTCAAGAAGATATAATTTTTATGTACAAAGAAGAGTTACCTACTGCTTTAGGAGTAGACTACTCTGAATTTGATCCAGAAAATCCAGATTCTTGGAGGCCTACACTAATTTTTGAAGCTGAAAACACATATGACGCTGATTTAAAAGAGTATGAGTCTAGAAAGGCAGAATTAGAGGCGGAAATAGCGATAGTAAATAGTAAGATAAACTGTATACAACGTAGGCTAGCTAGTTATGGGGCTTATACGGTGGAAAGTGATGAGTCTGATGAGTCTGATGAGAAGTCTACTGAGGAGATTATAAGAGCGGCTGCCGACGCTTACATAGCTTTAGAAGACGAAGAAGAACGGCAAGATGGCCTAAATATAAAGAATAAAGCTAGTATTCTGGAATTAGCTGAAGCTGTAAAAGTTGCCAATCAAGAAATGGTATCTCATGCGGCTAGTTGGCCTACTAGTGTGGTTTCTACAGACTGCTCATTTGTATATAACAATAGTTTGCCTAGGCCTGGGCATAGCTTAGTGTTAGGTTCTGTAGCTATGGCGGGTGTAGACTTTTATAGTAAGGAATGCGGCATAATAGAGTCTGTATCGCTTAGTCTGTCTAATGGTAACTGTACTGTCAATGTTACGGCAGTCAACAATCGTGCCGAGCTGTAATCATGTCTAATGATATAAAAACTATAATATCAGAGTATGTACAGCGTGTTATTACACGTCTTGAATCTAAATCGTCATTGCATGTATCAGGAAATGTACCTGGTTACGTTAACAAGCAAGTAAAGTTTTATCTAAGCCGCCTAAAGCCAACAGACAATATAAGAAGCGTTAAAAACATACGCGACTTCATACGCAACAGAGTTTTAATTCATATTAAAGAGCAGAGCAATGGCACCACCGCCACAACTAATTCTAACAAAGAGGCTAAATCTGGTACATGCTATATAATAGATAAGGAACTGTCTACAGCTTGGTTGATAGAGGAAGAAAAGACGGTCACCGTGTTTCACAAATACCCCATCTTGTCAGGAGAAATATACAAGTATGAGAGAACAATAAAGGGGTATCGTCTTATAGAGTTTATGCCAGGTTCTATAGTTAAAATTAAGAACAAGAAGTTAGGGGTTCCATATAATACCTTGTTTAGAATGAGTGACATCACAGCTAAGACAAGGTTTATAAATAATTCTGATAAAACAAAAGTTAAGTTTAAACAGGCTGGCCAGTGGCAGAATATAGGTGATCGTCAGATATGGCACATGCTGGAACCAGAGTATGCTTATATGGATGACAACGGTGTCTATATAGAAACTAAGACTGGGGACGGCACTGATAAAGTAGTAGAGATAGACTGTTCAGCTTATATGACTCTAACTCCAGCCGCAGATGACACATTTAGTTATAATGGTATAGACTACACAAAAGAGTACCAAGCTACTATAATGGTAAAAACAGTGTTGCACGGTAACTATAGATACGTTATTCTCTACACGCCGTGCTTCACTACTAATGACGCTGTAGTTAATGATAACTACGAGGTAGCTGTATTTGATTTGCTTATTTTAGATACTGTATCACAGACGGTAGTAATGGATCTAGGTCCTACGCACTCTACTTGGTTCAACATAAAGTGTCCTATGTCGTTGATGGC
>RRYU01003885.1_pt1:0-40000 | contig 41700 bp, 43 predicted proteins | sample 2162651 | NCBI WGS metagenome assembly RRYU01 (sample SAMN10267283, study PRJNA491782) | microbial mat metagenome | isolation source: biomat in the production well | place: Japan: Minami-Kanto gas field, natural gas well KTG3 | collected 2017-06
GAAACTTCCATTCTCTATCCTCTACCGGTTTTCATCGGCGCTTTCACAACGTCCCCTCCCCTCCACCCAAGACCGAACGTAACAAGATAGATCACAGGCACGACCATCGCGGGAAAAAGATATCCCACGCGAAAAAGCTTGCGGCGAAAGAGCAGCATCTCACGAAGAAATACAGAGTACCAGCTCATGATGTTCATTGTATCCTTGCTCCCGTTAATTTGACAAAAACATCCTTGAGACTCGACTTGCGTATAGTCAGACGGCCCTGAAGGCCGGAAGCGACACGGTCTGCATCCTGCCGGTCCCGGCACATATACTGTTCAAGACGTCCTTCTTCATTAATGGCATCGAGGACGTATTCACCAACAAGCTTTTTCAGGCGGGGCACAGTATCCATGGCGACCATCCTCCCTTTTGACAGAATGCCGACCAGATCGCAGAGAGCTTCCGCTTCCTCGATGTAGTGCGTCGTCATGACAACCGTACGGCCGTCCATGCCGATTTTGCGGATAACATCCCAGAACTGCCGTCTGATCTGCGGATCGAGACCGATCGTCGGTTCATCGAGAAACAGCACTTCAGGATCGGTCAGGAGCGCTCTGGCAAGAAGCAGTCTGCGCTTCATACCACCGGAAAAATCCTGTACAATACGTTCCCTGCTTTCTTCGAGTTCGACAATCGCGAGTACCTCCGAAATTTTCTCCTGCGATCGAACACGTTCCGCCGGAAGGCTTGCCGAGCGTGGTCATCATCCTGATCGTGGTTGTTTTCCCCGCACCGTTCGGGCCAATGAGTCCGAAAACCGTACCGGGAGAAATACGGAAAGAAAGGCCGTCAACAGCGGTGATCAAATGTTCTTTTTCTCCGTAGGATTTCCTCAGCTCAGAGACTTCGATCATGCGCTCCCCCCTGTTTTTGCATTATTCGCCTGCTCAAGCAAATACCCCGGAAAATCGGGTGTATCTCCCCAGTAGAGATGAACATAGGAGGCAAAAGTATTCCTGTAGCGAAACACGGCGGTATCAACCGGCTTGTCACGGGCTGTACGTACCAAAGCCACATTCTCCAGTCCGCCTGTCTTCAGAAGACGGGAATAATGAAATTCATGCCCCCTGAGTTCTTTCCTGTAGCCGACGGCTGAAAGATCGACCTTTCTGTATCCGAGATGCAGGCGTGCATCCTGCATCGATGTTTCGAGATCGAGAGCGTTGCACATGGAACAGGTCTGCCCGTCTTTGCCGGTCATGGATTTTCCGAGATACATCATGCCTCCGCATTCAGCATAGACAGCCCCTCCTCGTGCAACAAAATCTCTGATGTTCTGCCTCATGGAACGATTCTGTTCGAGGCCGCACGCATAGAGTTCGGGATAACCTCCCGCAAAGTAGAGCAAATCGGCTTCCGGAAGCACATTGTCATGCAAAGGGCTGAACCACTCGATGACACCGTAACGGGAGAGAATATCGAGATTTTCCGCATAGACGAAGTTGAATGCCTCATCACGGGCGACCCCAATCACCGCTTTTCCTCGAGAGTTCTTTTCATGAAGAGGTACCGTATCGCAGGTGTCGAGCCTGCATATGTCGAGCAGACGTTTGACGTCCACAGTTTTCTTCACATGTTCAGCCATAGCCGAGATTGCCGATTCCTGATCTCCGTCCGGCGAAATATTCAACCCGAGATATCGTCCGGAAACCGACATGGCATCATCACGGGGAATATAACCGAGCGGTTCAACATCCACATCCCTGCAAGCCTCCTTGAGAAACTCGTAATGAGACAGGGAATTGACCCGGTTGAAAATAACTCCGACAAGATGAAGAGCGGGATCGAAGTTCTTGAAGCCATAGAGCATCGGCGCTACGGAATATGCCGCTCCTTTGGCATCAATGACAAGGATAACGGGAATACCGAGCAGCCTGGCGATCTCTGCGCTGCTCCCCTGTGATTTTACCGAGCCGTCGAAAAGCCCCATCACACCTTCTACAACGACTGCATCCGCATCGAAGGAATGGCGCAGAAAAACATCCCGCATATGTTCCGGCGACGCCATAAACATGTCAAGATTGCGACCCGGCCGCTCCCCCTTGCCCTCCGGGTTCACTGCAAGGGTATGCAGACAGGTATCGAGATAGTCCGGGCCGCATTTGAAGGGTTGAACCTTCAGCCCTTCGCGGACGAAGATACGCAACAGAGCCAGTGTCAGGGTTGTCTTGCCGGTATTGCTCGAAGGGGCTGCCAGCAGAAAAGCACTCTTCTGCATCGTCAACGTTGTTTTCTTTTCTTGTAGATAAAGGAATTCCATCGTTCCTCTCCAACGCCGGATCCCGCCATCTCGGCCCGGGCAAGAGCGAAAAAAAGGTCGGACAGCCTGTTGACGAATGACAGAATAGACGGGTGCACCTCATCTTCTTTCATAAGCCTCACAAGTTGCCGTTCACCTCTCCGGACCTGCGTTCTGACAATGTGGCAGAGCGCAGAAATTTCCGTCCCTCCCGGAAGCAGAAAATGTTCCGAGGGACCGGCCTCTTCTTCGAGCACATCGATCCACTTTTCGCAAAAAGCCGCGCCTTGAAGCGGCAGAGGTGAACTATTGGGTTTCGATGCCGTTGACGGGGTGGCCATATGGGACATCATGTTCATGAACAACACCTGGATCTCATGCAGGCTACCCTGCCATGCATGATCCAGCGGAAGCTTTGAACGCAAAAGCCCGATAAACGAGTTCACCTCGTCAAAGGTACCGTAACATTCGACGCGAACGTCATCTTTACCCACCCTCGAACCGCCGAAAAGACCTGTCATTCCGGCATCACCGGTTTTTGTATAAATCTTCATGCCGTGTTACTCTTTTATTTTTTTACCATTATTATTTTCTTTCCATGTCCTGACAGCCATGTTCGTCACACAGGATACAGCCGTCATTCATGCTGATAAGCACAAAACTCAAGTCCCCTGCTGGAAAAGATTTCCTGCAGACATTCCTGCAGGACTCCGCCAGTTTTCTGTAAAACGGTTCAGCGCAGCAGAACGGAATGATGTCGACAAGGGATCGTACAAGCTCGATCCGGCTCGCACGACGAACGACCTTCTCTCCGTAACCGGCACCCCGGATAAAACCGGTAATGAACTCACGGTCAAGAGCGGCAGTTCTGCTTGAAAGATCAAGTTCACCCTGAGCCAGCTTGGTTGCCTTGGCCAGCATCACACCAACGGTTACACGATCGAAACCATCGGCGTGAAGAATTAACTCAAGCGTACTTCCGATACGGTTGCCGTAGTGGATAAATGCCGTGTCCGGAAGTGAAGGAAAAAAAGGCTTCAACATATTCTCACTCCGTATTCCGGCTGTCACAACCAGTTCCCTCGTGCCGTTTTGACGGGCAACCTGAACCATACGGGCTATACTCCCGATAAAAGCTTCTTCCGAATAGGGAACTACTCTTCCGCTTGTACCGATAATCGAAATTCCTCCCCTGACACCGACCCTTCTGTTCAGGGTCTTCAGGGCAACCTCCTCGCCTCCGGGAACAGATACCCTGACGCGAACCCCTCCCTTCACCCCATACTCTTCAAGCAAGCTTTGAAGATGTTGACGGATCATCTCGCGCGGGACAGGATTGACGGCAGGTTCTCCTACGTCAATCCCGAGCCCCGGCAATGTGACTTCCCCCACTCCAGGGCCCTTCAGAAAAACAACATATCCATCTTTCAGGCTACGGTCCGTTTCAACCTCACAACAGATCGACAGCCCGTTGGTCACGTCGGGGTCGTCACCTGCATCCTTTCGCACACAGCAACGGGACAAACCGGAACCGAGGCGGCACTGCTCAGGCAAAAAAAACGCCGTGCTTCCGTCAGGAAGAAAGATCTTCACTTTCTCGGGAAACATGCCGGTAATCAATGCCTGAAGAGCAGCCTTCGCTGCCGCTGTCGCACATGACCCGGTCGTGTATCCGTATCTCAGCGATGTGCCGGACAATTTCACGATACCTCCGGGTAACGGTCGAGAACCATTGCAAGCCCGTCAATGGTATTGACGCCAATAAATGATAGCGCAAGTGCCGGACGACGGAGGATTATCACCGGAATACGCAGACTCTTTGCTGCCATGATTTTTTCGGGCAGAAAACCGCTCGAACCGTTCTCTTTGGTGAGAAGGCAGTCGATACCGTAAGCAAGAAGACAATGCCGCTCCAGTTCCCATGTAGACGGTGGATTCATCATAATCAGGTTTCCTGCAGGAAAACCCTTTCTGAGTGCCGTTGCTGCAGACAAGGGTGAGGGAAGAATTCTCATCTTCATCTTTTTCTGCATCCAATACGGCCTGAGCACCTCGATCGTTTGCACGCCGGTGGCCGCAAGCGCCCTTTGAGGATTCAGATTGTTCATGATACCGATTGCCGATTCGTACGAATCGGCATAATAGTGACATGCTCCGGAAAGAATATCTGAAGGCACGTCATAATTCCGTTCAAAACGAATGACCGGGATATCGAGAAAACCGGCTGCCCTTTCAAGATTCTTGTGCAGTTCAGCCGCAAAAGGATGAGCGGCATCGACAATAAGCGACACCCCTTTCTCGGAAAAAAGCCGCTTCATACCCGATTCGTCCAGAACACCGAAACGGTATTCTCCTGAATGCAGTTTCGGCGGGACCGTCCGGTTTTTGGTCGAATAAAGATATGCAACACCGTTGCCATCAAAAAAATCGGCAACTATTTTCCCTTCCGTTGTACCTCCGAATACCATCATCATGATTTCGAACCCTCCTTATCTTCAGCAGATCTGAATCCATGGGTAAAATGCGGGTCATAGAGCTTCGAACGGTTTTGCCTCGCTCCGATGGCTTCACCGACCACCAGCAGGATTGTACGCGTCTTGCCGCTCTGTTCAACAAGTGCAGCAAGATGCTCAAGATCTCCTCTCCAGATTCGTTCATCCGGCCAGGTAAGACGGTAACAGACCGCCACAGGGGTCGACAGCGGATAGTGCTCCTCAAGCTCTTTCTGCACTTCACGAGCCCACTCTGCACTGAGAAATATGCACAAGGTCGCCTGTGCTCGTGCAAGATCGCGCAACCGTTCTTTTTCAGGCACAGGTGTTCGTCCGTTTCCCCTGGTAAGAATGATGGTCTGGACTCTTTCCGGTACGGTAAATTGCGATTTCAACGCTGCTGCTGCAGCCTGAAACGACGAGACGCCGGGAATGATGTCGTAATCCATATCATGGGCCTCGAACCAGGCTATCTGCTCCTGGATCGCACCGTAAACAGAGGGATCGCCCGTATGCAGCCGAACGATCTTTTTGCCCTGATCATAGAACATCTGCATCAGCCCGAACTGCTCTTCGAGAGACATCGATGCAGAACTCCTCACCAGCGCTCCCGGTTTTGCCGTATGCGTCAACGTTTCGGGAACAAGACTGCCGGCATACAAAACAAGATCCGCCGAATCGAGCAGCTCGCGACCTTTCAGGGTAATCAGACCGGGGTCCCCGGGGCCTGCCCCGACGATGGCGATGCGACCCCTGCGCAAAGCCCGTTTGTCCATACTCACGGCAAAGGTGAAATGACGTGGCTCACCGGCAGGAACACCCTCAAGCACGACCTTCTGTTTCTCGACAATCCACTCCTGATGTCCGGCAAGCAGCGCAGAGGCTGCTTCCGAAACACTATGCACCCCTACCTTCCGGAAAACGGTTTCCGAAGGATTGGGAACACCTTCGACACCTTCGAGTTGCGATGGATCGAATCCCTGCAACGGCACACCGAGAGCTTTGCCGAGTTCCTGAAATGCAGGCTCATGCACCTTGAAATCAACCGTCCCGAGAGACGCGATACTCTTCGCCGAAAGACCGCAACGGTTAAGTCGGTTGTAAAACGATTCAACAAAACGGTCAGGATCGATACCCTTTTCAGATCCGAGACCGGCACACAATACCTTCGGACGATAGAAAACAGACTGCACGGCAGGTGCATACTCAAAGGGAGTGACTGCCAGCAAAAGAGAACAGCGATCAAAATCGATCTCCTCGTAGCGATAGACAATCGTCACAAAATCAGGCCTGCTCCGCTCAAGATATCCGGTATGTTCATCCCTGACGTCGAGCAGAAGAACTGTCGGTTCATGATTGACGAAAGCAGCCATAGCTTCATTCATGGATCCTCCCCTCCGACCCGGCAGATATTGGATGCTCCATCCCTGTTCACGACCAAGAATATCGAGACCCCAGAGCCCCTGAACATCGCTCGATGTGGTCATCACGGGCTGGGCGCCCAACACCCGGGCAACCCTCCGGGCAAAGTCGTTTGCTCCGCCCCGGTGACCGGAAAGAACGGGCTGCACAAACCGGCCGTTCTCGTCACAGTTGATGACTGCAGGATCAGTGTATTTGCTTTCCAGCACTGGTGCGATAGCGCGAACACAGATCCCCAAAGCCCCGATAAAAACAAACGCGTTCCATTCATGGAACTGCCCTGCAGTCCACTCTACGATCGAATCGATGGTAATCGCCCCTGCTGTCTTTCTTGGAGAAAAAAGTTCGACCGTCGGAATACCGGATGCAAGCAACTCCTTTTGTAAGAGGGCGCCGGTATGTACGCCCTGTGTTGAAGCGGCAATGATGGCTATACGTTCAGGTGACATAGCAAACAGATTCGATTATGGTTTTACAGCTGTCGCGATCGTTATGGGATTATGTCTGCCGGGCGTCAAGACAACATCGTCAAGAAGTTCAAAAGAATGACGACGGGCGGAGGCATGAAAGCTCTTCAGGGTCCGGGGAAGAACAGCATTAACCACGATTCTTCCTGCAGATGAAAGGCGCCCGGCAAGAAGATCGAACACCTGCTCCAGTCTTCCGCCATGGCCCCCGATAAAAGCCGCGTCGACGTGACCGTCATCCCCGGTAAACTGATCGGGATTCTGTGACAGAAAATCTCCCATCACGGTCCTGATCCCCGGAGAGCTCAATCTCCTGCAGTTCCTCTCGAGGATGCCCTCGCATTCCGGACGTTTTTCAAATGCAGTGATCTCGAGCCGGGGAAAAAGCAGCCGCGCTTCGATCGAGACCGAGCCGGTACAAAACCCGATATCCCAGAATGTTCGGGAGTTCACGAGGTTCAGCAACGACAGGGTTGCAAGCCTTACCGGCATTTTCGTCATCATATCGGGCCTTCCAGGAAGTCCTTCAAACAAGGTGTCGGCTATACCGTACAGGCGTTCCTTTTTGTGACCGGATCGCAGTATGACACAGTTCAGATCATGAAAAGACCTTGCCGTTGCATCAACAAGGTCCAGCTCGTTAACCTGTTCTTCCGGACCGCCCAGAGCCTCTCCAGCAACCATCGAATACTCGTTGAAGTTATACTCCAGCAGCCGCCGGGCTATGGCCGAAGGTGTTTTCCGTTTGTCGGTAAGCACACCGATAAGGCGAACCCCTTCGATAAGCAGGCTGTCCAGCTCCTGCCAGCTTCTGCCGGTCAGGGATGCATAACGCATGGTCTGATAGGGCTGCCGGATACGATGCGCCAGAAGCTGCAACGAGGAAAAGGAAGGAAAATACCGGAAGGAAGCATCAGGAAAACGGTTCTGAAGCGTCGCCCCGAAACCGTAAAACAATGGGTCACCGGAAGTGAACACAACAACCGGACCATCCGCTTTGGCAAGCTCATGCAATACCTCTGCCATTGGCGGCGCTATGGTGATCCACCGGCTACCGGGCGAAAGCAGATGGCCGACAATGGTGCGATGCCGCTCACCGCCCGCAAAAATCCGGGATGCTCTCACTGCCTGCATAGCTTCATCACACAACAGGGGTACACGGCTGTCGGATAGCCCGATAACAGTATATGCTTCAGACATCTCGTCCCGGCTTCATCGCCGCAGCATCATCGAGACTCAGCGCAGCATTGACAATGGTAGCGGCAACCGAACTCCCCCCTTTACGCCCTTCGATCACGACAAAAGGAGTTACTTTGCAGGCAGCCTTCAGGCGAAGTTTTGATTCCACAACGTTAACAAAGCCGACAGGAGCACCGATCACACCCATGGGAGAAAAATCGGTCCGATGAAGAATGTCGGCCACCTCCATCAGGGCAGTCGGAGCATTGCCGATCACAAACAAGGCGTTAGGGTGCTCTTGTGCAGCAAGGCGCATACCGGCCTGCGTTCTGGTAATCCCTTCTGCTTCAGCCATTTCGCGCACACGGGGATCGGAAAGATAACAGTACACTGCAACGCCGAATCGCTCCAGTGCAGCTTTGCGAAGGCCTGACTGCACCATCGTGACATCGGTAACGATCTCTGCACCGCCGGCTGTAAGTTTTCGATGCCAGGTTGCAATGGCTCCGGGTGAAGCCTGAAAAATATCTTCGAATTCGAAATCCGCCGTAGTATGAATAGTATGGATCAATGCCCAGCGAGCATCGCAGGAATAGTCGTCCCGTTTCAGAAGTCCGGCGATGGTCCGGAAACTTTCAATCATGATGGACTGACCGATTCTCCCGCCGGCCTTATGATCGGGATGAAAATATCCTCTCGGCGTAATCATCTTTTCCCCGCTGAGAAATGTCGACGAATTACCGATCAGCATAACACTGAACATATCGAGAGAGTCCGGATCAAACGCACCAAGCGTTGTCGACAGAACGGTTTCATCCTTTCTGCCGGCGTTGCGGACGATCCCTACCGGTGTCGAAGGCGAACGAAGTTCAAGAAAAAGCTCTTTCAGACGATGACTTTGCCAGTATCGGTCACGGCTTGCCGGATTGTAAATCGCCGTAACGAAATCGGCTGAAGCCGCCGCCTTGATTCGGCGCTCTATGATATCCCACGACGTCATAAGGTCGGACAGAGAAATAACACAGAAATCATGACTTACAGGTGCTCCCAGACGTGCTGCAGCCACCTGGAAAGCGCTGATTCCGGGCAGAACCGTCAGTTCGACATCCCGATAATCGCCTTTTGCATACATTTCAAATACTAAAGGGGCCATGCCGTACACGCCTGCATCTCCGGAACTCACGACAACGACAGTACGCCCTTCAGCGGCCAGGGCAAAAGCCTTGTCGGCACGGGCCCGCTCATGCGTCATACCGGTCAAATGCTTTTCGATACCGGCAGGCAGCCATGACTCGATAAGGTTGATATAGTGACCATACCCGACCACATCATCCGCGTTAAGAACAGCGTGACGGACCTGAGGCGTCACCATGGATTCATCGCCGGGGCCGATCCCTGCAATAACAATACGTCCTTTTTTCATAGATTACCTACCTGATTGATAAATGCCTGCCGTTCCCGTAACAGATCAGCAGGGAAAAATACGGGATAGACCGGTTTCGGATCTCTTCTATATCAGAAGTCACGAACTCATCCTCCATACCAACTTTCTCTGCATAGAGAAAGCCGCAAGAAGTTGCCTCCAGCCAGGGAACGAGGGTATTGCGAAGCGTGGACAGCTTCATGACAACGACCGTGCCCCGCTCATTGAGCGCACGGTCGATCTCTTGCGTCGATTCGACCATGGCAAGAACGCTCAGACGCTCCGAATGGCAAACAAGAGGAATACCTGCTGCTGCTCCGGCTGCAATAAATGCAGGCACCCCTGCAACTATCGAATAGGGAATCCCTTCCGCCGATGCAAGCTGGAGCAAAGGAGTCAGGGTACTGTAGACGCCTGCATCACCGACGGTAACTACGGCAACCCGCTGCCCGCTGCGCAATTGATCAAGCATGAACAACCACGTGGATTGATAGACCAGCGACGCCCTCTCCCTCTGCCGGGACATAGGCAGCTCCATACGCCTGAACTTTTTTTCATCGAGCCCGCACTCAAGAAGAATGTCCAGCGCGACACTGGAAATGCTGCCATCCGGCTGGACCGTCGCGGGATACCATACCGTATCAACCTCCTCCAGCACACGTTTGGCCTTGAGTGTCACCAGCCCGGGATCTCCCGGCCCGAGGGATATACCGTACAGTCGCACTTCCGGCACCGATCTTTTCATGTTCTCAGATCTCCTTCATAATGTTTCACCAGTTCAATGCCGTGGTGCTCTGCCGTCTGGGAAATTCTTCGAACAAATAGTCGGGCAAAATCATCATTGGACCCCAGACCGTGCATTTCGGTGATCACTTCGATTCCGGCAGCCTCGAGCTGCCCCCTCCAGGAGTCAGGCTCGTCGTTATCGATGTCATGATGGGCATGATCTCCGGCCGTCATCATCAAAGGCTTCATCAACACCTTGCCAACCCCGCCTTCTTTCAATTCATCGAGAATTTCATCCGCTCCCGGATACCCCTCGACCATACCCATATGAATCGCTGTCCCGGGATTGCGTTTCCGGAGCGTGTTGAGCATTTCATGAAAGACCCCGGAAGAGAAGAATTCGTTGCCGTGAGCGATATAGAGCATGCCGGCCCCCATGCCTGCCGCCTTGCGAACATCCTCTTCGACCACGTTGACCACCTCTTCAAGATCATCGAGGTAATCATATTCTATACCGTAGGTTCCGAGCGCCGGCCGCGAAAGGAGCAGTTTGTCAAACGGAGCCCAGACCGGTTTGATCGTTCTGATAGACTGCAGCGCAGTTACATACGATTTCAGATCTTCGTACTGCTCACCATGATAAATATGGGTAGGCTGAATGATAATTGTCCGGTAATTGTCGCTTTGCAGACCGCCGAGCGCTCCGAGAAAACTCTGAACATGGAGAACTTCTTCAGGCACACCCTGTTCAAGCCATTTATCGGGCTTCCGCCTCCGGGCAGACCAGATATTGCGAATCATGTTCGAAGTAAAGCAAATACGCACCTCTATGCCTGGAAATTCCTCCTGCACCCGGCATTTGATGTTCTGCAGCGAAGGAAGCGCAGAAACGAAGGACGTTCCGAAATGCGCAAGAAGAATAGCCTTGCGATTGATCTGCTTTCTCTTTGGATAGATTCTTCCCATTGTATTGGCAACTCTGTGTTAATGAATGTGTCCGGTTACAGGTACGGCATGCTCCCCCACCAGAAACACCACGGGGGTCTGAGGCGAAGAAGATGCCATGACACGGCAAATTGTTGCGAGCGTAGCGGAGATCAGCTGCTGATCCGGCATTGAAACCCGTAATGCTGCACTGACCGGAAAATCAGGCGAAAAACCGGCATCGAGCATCCGATCGACAATACGCTCGAGATTCTTCCTCCCCATGTACAGGACAAGCGGACTCCCCTGTTTGAGCAGAGCGACAACAGCATTGAACTCGTCCAGGGAACAGGTGGATGTATGCCCTGTACTGAAAACGACCGAAGAGGTTCTATGACGCTCGGTGACGGGAATATGAAAAAGATTTGCAGCCGCCATCCCGGCAGTGATGCCAGGAATGACCTCGACGGCAACCTGATGTTCCAACAGGAAACGCACCTCTTCAACACCTCGACCGAAAACGAAAGGATCACCCGCCTTGAGCCTGACACAAAGCGCCCCCTTGCGGGCATAGTCAAGCATCAGTTCGTTGATCTTCTGCTGACGCGTGGTCTGGTCCTGACCGTCGCCACATCGTTTCCCGACATGCACCATATCAGCTCCTTCTGGAGCAAGCGAAAGTATTTCTTCGGAAACCAGTGAATCATACAGCACTGCGTCTGCATTGTGAAGCCGTTTTGCGGCTTTCATCGTCAGCAACTCCGGATCACCCGGACCTGCCCCGGCAATAACTACCATTCCCTTGATTTCTGTCATACTCTTTGCAGTCTTTTTCAATGCTGCTTTTTCAGAAGCAGGTCAAACGCCAACCGGTCAAAAAAGTTTTTATTCCGCAGTTCAGCAATATCGAGACTTGCCGTGCAAGCACAACCAGGTGAGGCCGTGCTGAACTCTTCCCAGCGATAGTGCCCGACCGGTGGCTTGCATATAAAAGCAGTCCCGGATGAGCATGCTGCCACAGCAACCTGCTCGATCGACCTCGACCCCAGAACCATACGATCATGCCGGTCAAGCGAGATTGCTGACGTTGCGACAAGATCACATCCCTGCTTGGCCAGCGCAACCGCAAATTCGGGATGGTACAGCTCCTCTCGCTCCAGTAGAGCAATCCTCGCCTTCTCCAGATCGATGAAGCGATGGGTGTCTCTCCCGGGTGACACGGTTCTCACCCTCCCGTTTTTTTCTGCACAAAGCATCGAAAAATCCCCAGAGACGCTGATTCCTGCACAGATCGCGGTGTTATGCTCTGCTGCTGCATTACCCAGATGTTCAAACATAGAGGAATCTTCACTGCAGGCTCCCGCAGGCAGAATAACCAGATCAGGATGTTCCCCGCCCAGACTGCGCATCATGGACCCGAGCCCCTCTGAAGAAAACATGGCTTCAGGATCGCCGGTCTGACAGACAACCTTCAGAGGAGCAGGCCGGGGCAGATTATAATATGATGTCATATCGGTAGCGTAGCGCATATCAAGGTACATAGCCCCATAGCATGCCGGTTTTCTCGAACACATTCGTGCGGAAACCTTTGAAGAAAGCTTTCCATCTGTCAGAGGAATTTCGACCTGAAAAACATCCGATGAACAGCTACTCAACGCAAAAAGCTCTTCCCCGTCAGGAGAACAGACACAGCTGAAAGCGTCCTCACAGGACATGCCCCTGTCAATCCCACCCCGGTTACAGGCTGCAAGAAAAAAACCGTTTTCTCTTACCCTTGCCTGCCAGAGCTCTCGTGGATCCAGGGATCCTCCAGGCCAGTTTGCAGGCACAAGAAGCAGATCCGCTCCCCTGAGCGCAGTCATTCTTGCCAGCGTTCCGTAATAGGTGTCGGAACAGATTGCCACACCGACCCGCCCCCACGGGGTATCGAAGGTATTGGGTGCAGCGGGATCACCCGGACAGGCCCAGCGTACCTCCGCGGTCACCTTCCGGTAGTTCAGAACAAGTTGCCCTTCAGGACCTATAACCGCTGCAGAATTGTAGAAAATACCGGTCATCGGGTCCTCTTCGGCGTAACCCAGTACAATGTAGCACCGGTAACGGCAAGCAATGCCGGTCAGAGCTTGTATTGCCGGGCCATGAACCGTTTCGACAAGAGATGCTATTTCCTCCCTGGAGCGGAAACTGTAGCCGGACAGGCCCAGTTCCGTGTTAACGATAATATCAGCCCCGTTTTTTGCAGCTGCAGTATTCAGGGATAGCAATTCGCTGCAATTGGCTGAACTGTCGCCATGCCTGACAGCCAGATGAACAAGTGCAATTTTCAATCGTTCCATTTTTCTCCGTATCCAAGCGCGCAGCACGCAAAAATGAATTCAAGAAATTCCCGGTTTTCAATCCCGCAGGGCTCGCACGAGAGCTTTTCAGCATAAGCGTTGAAGCGATCGTGGCGGTGCGCGACAGCCGATGCAAGCAGCGAGCCATGAAGAACAATATTCTCTTTCCAGCAGGATTGCGGAAGAATTCCCCAGACAGTCTTGTCGCGAACATGAACAAGAGCACAGGCTGCTCCCACGGCAACAGGATCGCGGTCAAGACCCGGGGCATTACGCCGGTAAACCTCACGCATGCTGTCGTCAAGCCTTTCAGCTATCGCATCAACCATCTGCTCCTGATCGACACCGAAGCGCCTGATGTGAGCAAAAATAGAACGCTGACTTGCCGACGTCAGAGAATTCTGGAGAGCAAGGGTTTGACGAACAGCCTTTGTCACCGCTCTGCCGATCAGTTCCCCGAGCTTGGCATGTTTTCCCGCACTTGTCAGAGGTTTGCCTCCGGTCACAGCACAGGCAACGGCAATCTGGTCAGTCCCTGTACCTGTTGCCAGCCCGTCGGAATACCGTGATGAAACCGCAAGTTCCTGAAGAACAGCAGTCTTGGCTTCGGTCGCGGTGACGACCGATCGTACCATCGCCCCGTTCGAGAGTTCGCGGTTAACAAGCAGAATGGTATTGATGGTTCCCTGGGGCTCCCTGCCGGAAGGAACGAGCGGTTCGAAGTCGCCGTCATGCTCCCATACCGAAGCCGGATCGCCTACCCTGCCGGCATTCCCCTCAACCCCGCCGGTACAGATCGCCGTCACCGCTAAATCCCTGAACGTTTCCGTTTCGATAGCCGCATAGTTCATGTTGGCAGCAGTACCGAGCGAGGCCGTGTTTTCCGGCAGATCATACCGGCGGCACAATCCAAGGAGGTACTCGTCGGGACGGGCGATAATCGTTTTCAACTCTTTTCCTGCATGTCCCGCAGGTTCGCATGACTGATGATTGAAGACACAGTCGAGACCATGATGCAGGCCTCCGTTCACCCTGCATGTAGAAATCACCAAATGCGGTTTGAGGAAGCGCACCACAAGCATCTTGTCTACACGGAGCACCTCCGCATCACCGTATGTTCCTATTTTCATACCGGAAAATTTTGTATGCTTTTCTCTCATCGGGAAACACTCTCCTGCCCGACAAGTCTTTTATAATAAACGGGCTTGTAACCCGGCAGCTGCCCAGGATGAAACATGCTGACAAGGTCGGCCAGAAGCACATGCGGCTCGGTTATTCCCTCATCCCAGAAACGTGTTTTGCCGTTACTGTAGCACAAAGCGTTATTGTTAAACACCTGCTGAGCATGAACGCTCGGAAAATGAGCGTATCGGGCATCGTAGGACAATAACTGATCCAGGTCGTACGCATGAGCATGGGTGTTGAGCCAGAAATCCGCATTCATGCCTGCCTCGAATGCAACTTCACTGCTGAGCAGATAGCCTCGTTCCATCTGCAGAGGGTCGAACACATACTTCGCACCGGCATCGTTGACAAGAGCCCCGAACCACCAGGTCGAGCCCATCGTCGACCAGGACCCTTTGCTGCTGTAGCCGGCTATGACCGTCGGACGATGTTCACCGTGGATTCGGACGCGACCGAGCAAATCGAGATAGGCCTTTTCCCGCTGGTTGAAGAGTGCCGTTGCCAGGCTGTCGCGTTCGAAGAACGCCGCGGCAAATTTGATCCATTCGAGGACCGCAAGCGGGTGCTCTTCGCGAAAGGAACAGAAATCAACCGGAACAACATTCATCCGCTTCATATCCTCAGAGAAGGTTGCTGAACGACCGGCTCCATGAACGAAAGCCACATCAGGAGCAAGCTCGAGAAGCATCTCCCTGTTCATGCCTCCGGGAGGTCCGATCTCAAGCATTTCCCCCCGGTCGATCATGGAATGAATCCTGTCCTGACCGACGCTCCGTTTCGATGCGACACCGGAAATCGCGTCGAAACAGTCAATCATGTCAAGCAGCCGCACCTGAAACCCGCTCTGGCAGGTCACCTTGCCCACAGGAGTCCTGACGAGTGTCGCAGGCCCGGGAATTTCAGGCACGGGCTCTCCTTTCGGAACCAGCAGGTAGGAATGATCGTCGCAGAGATCATTGGCCTTGCGGGAGTGAACGTCGATCATCGTATAGCCTGCGTGTCGGGTGATCGAAAAATATTTCGAGTAACGTATTTCATCACTCTCGGCATCCCGGCCACCTTGTTGTTGTTGATCGTTTTCAGCGGAGAGACAGGACAAAAGAATAAAAGGAGCAATAAAGAAGAGAAGACGCAGAACAGCAAAACCTCTCCTTTCAGGATATCCGGCGCCGCCCGGCATTCCTGTTTTCATGAAAACACGATTTTCAGGTATCATGCTCATTGTTTCTCCCGGGAAACAAGCCGATGATAGTAAACCGGCGTATGATCAGGAAGGATTTCAGGATGGAAAATACTGACAAGATCTCCAAGAATAACGTGCGGCTCGGTCATGCCGACATCCCAGAAACGGCTTCGCCCGTTTGAGAAACAGGCGTTGTTGTTATTGTAGACCTTTTTCTCTATAACGCTGGCAAAAAGAGCATAACGATTGTCCATTCCCAGAAGCCCGTCGAGATCGTTGACCCGGAAATGGGTGTTCACCCAGTATTCGGCCTTCGTTCCGGCCTCCATGGCTGCTTCAGGGCTGAGAAGATGGCCTCTCTCCAGGCCTGACCCCTGAAAAAGATAGGAGGCCCCGGCATGATCCAGCATGGTTGAAAACCACCGGGAGGACCCCATCGTCGACCATGCTCCTTTTCTGCTGTATCCGGCTATAACCGAAGGCCTGAAACTTGCTGCCGCCACTTTTTGCTGTACCGCGAGGTACGCTTTTTCTCTCTCATGGAACAGTTCGGACGCAAGACTGTCTTTCTGGAAAAAAGCTCCCATAAACTTGATCCACTCAAGAGCCCCCAGGGGATGCTCTTCAAGGGACGCACAGAAATAGCCTGGCTGAACGCCATAGAGATTCAGTTTCTCGAAAACATCCGACGACACACTGGTCACATTGACAAAGGCAAGATCGGGATCGAGCTTCAGCATGGTTTCCATATTGAAACCCCTCATATAACCGGTAACAGCCAGCTCACCACGGTCAATGCGCTCATGAATCTCATCCTGCCCTATCCTCCGCTTTCCGGACACGCCTTTGATCGCCTCGATACATCCCAACATATCGAGCAGTGAAACATGGAAACCTGTTTCACAGGTCACCGACCTGACCGGCACGCGCACGACCGTAGCCCCATGAAGGTGTCCGGGAAGCTCATCCTCTTTGGCCATAAGCACATAGGTATGCGCCAACGCGTGCTCAGGGGAAAAAACCTTGACAACCCTGAATCCCGAATCCCAACCGAGACTGAACTTCTCTGCATAGACAACCTCGGACCGGACCTCATCTTCCGTCCGGGGTTCAGAAACGGAATCGTCAGATGAAGAACAGCTCGAAAGTAGTGTCAACGCCAGAAGAATAAGGCATGCATGCGCAAAAACGGACAGTTTTCGATAATCAGGCATTCTCATTCTGTATCTTGATTTTCAGTGCTTCGATAATGGAACAAAGATTTCCGTATTCTTCCGGATCGGACACATTACCTTCAAAAATTCTCCAGCATCTCGATCCATTGCTGCCCGACAGTTCGACTCGTCGCGAAACCGAGCGGTCCGTTATGACGCGAAATCCCAGTCGTTCGAGTGCCCTTCTTGTCCAGTAGGCATCGGCTCCTTCTCCAAAAAGAGCTATACTTGCAGTTGGTTCATGATAGATTCTGAATGAGCCGGAATGACGGTCGAACTCGAAACCATTACGCTTGAATGCTTTTTCAAGACGGCCATCGAGTACCAGTTCTTCCGGCATTCCTGTCACCATAGCCGGTGAACCTTTCGAGCTGCCCGATGATGCATCCATGAGCCAGATCCTGTCAGCAGCCTGCAGGGCAAGATCGAGTTCATGGGTCGACATCAGAACAGCTTTACGCTGCGTTCTTGCAAGATGCTTGAGAAGCTGCATCACTTCGATACGATTAGGAAGGTCGAGATGAGCTGTCGGTTCATCCAGCATGATAACCGGGGTATCCTGGGCAAGAGCTCTGGCAATCATCACTTTCTGGCGCTCGCCGTCGCTGAGATCACTGATATGACGCGACACGAATCTCCGGATGCCGGTTGTTTCGATAGCCTGGCGTACGATCTCCTCGTCTTCAGCGGAAAGGGTACCCATCCATCCCGTATAAGGATACCGGCCAAGGGCGACAAGGGCGTATACCGAAAGATTACCCGTCATTACCCGATCTGTCAGCACAAGACTCATTTTCCTGGCAACCTCTTTGGGAGACATGCGGTCGAGTGATCTGTCGTCAAGTCGAATCTCCCCCTCGATCGGCTTTTGCACGCCGGCCAGGGTCCGCATGAGCGTCGACTTTCCCGAACCGTTCGGACCGAGCAGGCAGACCAGCTCCCCTTCATGTAACCGGAGGGATAAATCGGCCGAGACCACCATGGCTTTGCCGTGGTGCTTTTTCATACGAGTACGAATACCCTGATGATGTATCCGGTAACCGATCGCAAGATCGTTCGTCTGCAAAATACCGCTCTTCATGAAAACGACGATTTGAGGTTCCTGTTTTTCATAATCACCCAGATCACGACCGGAGAACCGATCAACGCCGTCACGGCATTGATCGGCAGAGTCGACTGACTTCCCGGCATCTGCGCCACAATATCGCAGACAAGCATCACAATGGCTCCGACAAGACAGGAACTCGGCATCAGAAAACGGTGATCAGAGGTATTGAGGATCGATCTTGTCAGATGTGGAACGGCAATCCCGATAAAGCCTATCGGACCGCAAAACCCGGTAACGCTTCCTGCAAGCAGACTCGTTGCCGCAATGACCGTAACCCTGACAGAAAACGTGCTCATCCCCAGGCTCCGGGCATAATTCTCGCCCAGCAGCATAACATTCAAGGATTTCGATGCCGCAAAAGAGATGACAAGTCCGATCAGAATAACAAGGCTGAGCACCCAGAGCTGTCCGCCCAGAACGCCGCCGAGACTGCCGAACGTCCAGATAAGATAGTCCTGTATCTGTTCCGGCTCGCTGAAATACTGCCAGATGCTGATCAGAGAGACCGTGATATTGCCGACCATAATGCCGACAATCAGCAGCACAATATTATCCCTGATCCTGACAGCTATAGCCAGGACGATAAGCAGCACCGAGGCCGCCCCCAGCGAAGAAGCGATCACAATCAGCCAGCTCCCCCCCAGGCCAAGTTGACGAATGGTGAACGCATTGGCTGCCGATCCGGAAGCAAGCATCACCATGGCGACACCGAGACTCGCTCCTGCCGATATTCCAAGAACCGACGGTCCCGCCAACGGATTTCGGAAAAGGGTCTGCATCTGCAGCCCGCTAACCGCAAGCGCCGCACCGGCAAGCACTGCGGTAACCGCTTTAGGAAGTCTGATATACGTAATGATCTTTTCCCATGCTGCATTCTCCGATCCGTTGCCGGCAAGAATAGCAAGAACACTTTGAAGAGGAATTCTCACTGAACCGAGAACGAGGTCGAGCATAAAAAAGAACGCTACAAACCCGAGAAGAAAAACAAGAACCGGCAGCCGGGGCGCCAGTCGAGGCCAGGAATACGAATGGGCATTTTTTGCACTCTCTTCGACAATCATATCACTCAACAGGGCGGAAAAACGTTAACGAGTCGTTCTGGAAACCGGCACGGGCAGCAATGTCGGGCTGCAGAATCATGATAAGATCCTTGAGAATCCTGTCGGGCTGCACCACACCGTATTCCCAGTATGCGTTACCGCCTGCGGGGTTGAGCTGGCGGTTGTTGTTATAGACGTTTCCTGTCCGAATCGCCTGAAAATCCCTGAAACGTTCATCCTTTCCGAGTAAATCGTCAAGGTTCAGTACCGTTCCGGGACTCAGCCAGAAATCAGCCTCCAGGGCCACGGGATAGACCGACTCAATATCCATTTTCATGCTTCCTGTCTTCGCCCGGTCGCTCCAGTGGTAATCCGCACCGGCATCCCTGAGCAGCTGGGCAACGTAGCTCTGCCCCCCGGGAACGAACCACGCATCCTTGAACGGAAGACCCGTGATGACTGACGGTTTCGATGGAACATGCCGCGTAAGGGCTGCGAGATCGAGGTAAGAACGCTCAATGTGCCGGAATTTCTCAAGCGCCTCATCTTCCTTGCCAAGAAACACGCCAAATATTTTCAGCCATTCGGCACGCCCAATCGGAGAGGGTTCGAGCCATTCCGATACGATAAGGACGGCAATACCGGCATCGACAAGAGCATTGTATTCGGCTTTCCTGGACGGAGGCAGAGCTGTCGCGATAATCAGATCCGGATCGAGTTCCAGAATCACTTCAAGATTCGGGCTGAACGGCATACCTGTTTCAGTGATCTCGCCTGCCTGAATTCTGTCACGCACAGAAGGCGTATTGACAACATCCGGCCTTGCGACGCCGATAATCCGGTCACTGCAGCCGAGCAGATCGATATACCCTATATGGGTTGTCGATAACACCGCTATACGCCTGACAGGGGTCCTGATCAAAAGAAAATCGTCGTAGCCTTCGGGCCTCTGCGCACTGTACGGCAAAAAAAGGTATCGGAGCGTGTCCCGCACCCCCTGCAGATCGGTCGAGACCTCGAGCGTCCTGAATCCGGCATTGCCATCAAGTTTAAATCCTTCTGCATAGTCAATGGAGAGATCCACAGACCGGCTTTCGGTCGTCGCTGGTTGCGAACCTGATTCCCCGATGTCACCCGTTTTGGTTGAACACCCGGAAAAAAGCATGCAAACAAAAAGAAACAGCAGGCCCGCAGGAACAACGAACCGCTGCTTCAAAACGAGCAGCAGTGCTCGATCCCCCCGCTCAGCATCAATCGATATATTCGACATACTGTTCGAAATCATCTTTTTGAGGAAAAGAAATCGCTCCGGCCGCGCAGATCTTTTCGCACGCCGTGCACAAGACAATACATCCATAGGGGTTAGCCACCTCCATTTTCGGCCTTCGCCGAAGCCCTTCCTCTGCTTTGGCCGAAGCGAAAACATCCTTCGGACAAAAGTCATAGCACGAAAGACAGCTATTGCAAAGGTCCGCATCGATTGAGGGAAACCATGCAATTTCCTCCCGAGGTACTGTCAGATGTCGTTTCTTGCGTTTTTTCGTCGATTCACTCATGATGCGCAAAACAGATTTAATGATTCAACAAACAAAAGAAAGCAGCCTTTCAGGCCCTCTGGAGAAGAAAAAATGCAGAGGGCCTGAAAAGCCGGCAAAACAACCATCAGAAAGACACGCTGTATCCAAGCCTGACAAGGCGTCCAGGTTCGCGATACACATAACCTCCATCGGGATAATCAACAAGATCACCTGTCGACTGTATTTCAGTATCGAACAGGTTCTCCACCGTCAGTATCACATGGCCGTTACCCGCTTTCACTTTCCCGGTCATATCGAATGCCGTATAGGAATCCAGCTCTTTCTGCCTTTCGGCAAGCATCCGGCACTTGAAATCAAGAGCTACGGGAATGGTTCTATAGGATATGCCGAAGGTATTCTGAAATTTCGGGGACGGCTGATAATCAATGCCGTCAACATCTTCGGCAACAGGATCAGCCAAATAACCCGCAGCGGAGAAAGAAACGTCAGCAAGAAAGCTATCCATAGAGATGAATGGATACAACCCGAGATTCCATTCCACGCCCCTGGAGCTATATGATCCCGAATTGAAATAAGATGTTTTATCCCCCTCGGGCGTACTCACCTTATATGTTTCTATTTTGTCATCGTAAGCCATGTAAAATCCGGCCAATCGTACCGATGCATTTTCTGCATCCCACTTCAAACCGGTCTCATAGGTCCAGCCGTACTCCGGCGTAAGATCAGGGTTGGATACAAAAGAATCTGAGTCATTATAAAGCATGAAAAATGTAGGCGCCTGAAAAGCCTTGCCTGTATTGGCGAAAAGATTGAGCCTATCATTGACTTTGAAAGTCACGCCGGCGGTTGGCAGAAACTCGTCGTAATCCGGACGTTCTTCCATGTTATCAATAAACTGCTCACGAGCACCAAGCGTAACAATCACAGCACCGTCGGCAAGCTCTGTTTTCAGTTCTCCGAAAAAGCCGTAATCATCCCTGTCTTTTTTTTCGTATCTGCCCTCATAATCCGAACCACGATGAACATAATCCGCACCGGCGATCAGTTCAACCCAATCGCTCAAAACGAAACGATAATCGGTTTCAGCACCGTAGTTGTAATTCAGACGCTGGTTACGGCAATCAAACTCTCCGTCAACATAATCGGTCTGATAGCGATTGTCATAGACGCCAAAAGCTTTCGCTTTAAAACGATCAGACTCGTAACGCAGGTTGATAAAATGGAAGTCAGTCTCCTGATCGGACTGTTTTTCCTTACCTGAGTCATATAAGTTGATAAATGTCGTCTCATACCAGTTATACTGGTAATCGATATAGGTATTTGAAAACGGTGATGCGTTGACGTTGACCATTACCTTGTCAGTCTCACCCAGGGCTTTTGTATACGCTTTTGTCGGGCTGGAATTGTATGTTCTGCCAGCGTCGTCGATCGCGCCCAGATGCTGGTAACGCACACCGGCGGTAATGCCCGGAAGGCTTATGCTGACACCGTGATTCATCCACTCTTCATTGCCGAACTCTATAGATGCCGTAGCGCCTTTGGTGTCCGCAGGCTTTTTTGTTATGATGTTGATCACGCCCGACATGGCATCGGCTCCATAAAGGGTTGAAGCCGCACCTTTCAGCACCTCGATACGTTCAATCTGATCGAGAGGTATCGTGCTGAGATCGTATCCCTTGCTCGAACCCTGCTGGATCGGCATGCCGTTAATCAGGACCAATTCCCCGTCTTCGATCCCCCGGATATAGACAGCGGCATTCATCCCTTTAAAGTTGATGCCCATAGGGGCAAGGGATTTATAACCAAGTCCCCCGATTCTCCCCAGGGCCTCCATAACGTTGGTTGCTCCCGTTTCCTTGAGTTTCTCACTGTCGGCCACCGTTATAAAACGGGAACTTTCCTTTTCCTTTACGGGAAAGCGAGTTGCCGTGACGACAAGTTCATCGCCCGTGTATGAAGACAATGCCCCTGCATACTCGAGCTCATCCGCATGCAACGCATTATGGCACAACACGCAAGCCATCAGAAATGCTGCGACCTTTTTTTTCATCAGTTTATCCTGTTTATCAGATTAGTAATTCTACTGACTAACAGGGCTGTCTTGATGGCACAGAAGAACGATCGGTAAAAATACCCGGAATGGCGTATACCGGACAGCAAGAATCTCCGCTCATTCAGAAGAACAAGTCGAAAAGTGTAAAATTCTGCGTTCTTGAAAAGTATTCGATGCCGGATACTTCATATCTAATGTTGCCTGAGACTATAACCCGTAGTCCATTACATAAAGCACATGATAACTGGCAGGTCTCCTGACTTTAAACGGATCAATCCTCTTCATGGCCTTCCCGCGCGTTCCGGGGAGGAACAGCACGCAGTGACCATAAAAACCTCTTCATGCCACATCACGTAGCCGTGATGCGGTCTGCAGAAGCATTCCGTTATGACAGTTGCGGGTACAGTGTACGATTCTCACGTACTTCCCTATTCTCCGACTTTTAAGCCGGCACCAGTCACAAATGAAAGAACAACTTTGACTTGGCTTATTTACCAAAAAAAAATCTATTCACAAAACACTCGCTTATTATTTCACCGAAGAAAGCAAACCGGGATCAACCGGTTTGCTTGAATTGAAAAATCTCTTTAATTTTCTCTCTCCGATAGGCAAAAACCTGATCGAGACGCTGGTTGATAATCAGAAAATCGAGAATATCTCCCAGCGCCCCGTAGGGAAGCTTGTAGTCGATGATGTCGGTCATCTCAACGCCTCCCGGAACTTCACGGAAAAGGTGTTTGTGATGCCAATACTCATAGGGGCCTTCTTTCTGCTCATCCTCGAACATAACCGGCTTGCTGACACGGGTAATCGCTGTAACCCATCCTACGGGAACATTCCATAAAGGATACAGCGTATAGGAAATCTCCATACCCTCATACAGCATCCCTTGCTCTTCAAGTCCTCCGGTAACGGTAAAATGCATATCCGGCGGCGTAATACGCTCGAGGTTCAGAGGATTGGAAAAGAAATCCCATACCGTATCGATATCAGCTCCGATCTTTTGTGTATATGTCAATTGCTGTCTGCTCATAATACCTGTTGATAGTGTTTACGTGATTCTGTATGTATAAACACAAAACAAGACAAAAAATATCCTCATCAAGACACAAAAGAGATCATTTGTGACCCGGATCTTTTTTTAGGATATTAAGACGGTTTCCCTTCAATGAGATGCCCCTTGCAACCATGGCAAAAGCAACCGTAGCCGCAGTCCTGTCCCCCTCCACCGCAGAACGCCGGACCGTTCTGCTCACAAAACGCACGATAGCCCCATTCGAGGAATACTGGTGCCTTCCCGGCGGTCATATCGATCCGTTGGAAACCGCTGAACAGGCTGTCGTTCGAGAAGTAGCCGAAGAAACCGGTCTCAGTATGCATGCTCCTGAATGTATCGGATACTGTGACGAGATCTTTCCTGAATACAATTTTCATGCCGAAGCCCTCATCTTCTTCGGAACTGCCACAGGAGAATTCTCGGCCCGGACAGAAGAGGTTTCTGATATCAGGTGGTTCTCACTTGAAGATGCGCTTGGCCAGAAACTTGCATTTCACCATAAAGACATTCTGCAACGATATGAATCGCACATCGCCATCCCCTGACCGCCTCTTCAGGATGCTGCTTTTTCTGATTGTCGTGATACAAGCCGGATGCACAAACCGGACCGGCGACAATACATTGGCGCCAAACAGCAAACCCTCCATTGTCAGTCTGGCTCCGAGCATCACGGAAATGGTCTACGCTATCGGTGCGGGAGACCAGCTGATCGGACGGACCAGTGCATGCGACTATCCGCAGAGTGCCCTGCAGGTTCAGGTTGTCGGTGCGTTCGGAAGACCATCGCTTGAAATGCTTGCAAGTCTGAAGCCCGATATCCTGCTTGATACCGACCTGGCCGATGAACAGTTGGGAAACAGGGTTGAAGAACTCGGGATCAGGCGCCAGCGACTCACGATCAATACGCCCGATGACATTCCCGGCGCATTACGCACCATTGGCCGGATCACCGGCAACGCACAACGGGCCGACAGTCTGGCATCGGCGATTGAAAACGGGCTTCAGACCTTCCGTGCCAACGCTTCCGATAATAAGTCCCGGCCTAAGGTGTATCTGGAAATATGGGATGACCCGCTCTGGACCGGCGGTTCGCAAAGCTATACTTCCGCCCTCATCCGGTATGCGGGGGGCATCAATATCGGCGACAGCGTTCAGAAAGAATATTTTGAAATCTCGCCCGAGTGGGTCATCACTGAAAACCCGGACATCATTGCCTGCATGTACATGTCACGAAACAGTTCAGCTGCCGACAAAATCAAGGCAAGACCTGGATGGGAGCATATCGGTGCCGTGGCCAATGCAAAGATATATGACCGTTTCGACAACAGCATCTTCCTGAGACCGGGACCACGGGTCCTGGAAGGTATCGGGCAGCTGCGGGAAATAATCGCAACTCCCTGATCGGGGCCTGCTTATTCAAGGTTTTTTTTCTGCATGTATCAAAAAAAGGGCGGTATTTTTTATCTTCAAGCCTTTAGTCATAAGATAACGGCGGTGCCTGCATGAAGAAGTCCCCTTTGGTCATATTGTTTTTAACGGTTCTGCTCGACCTGATCGGGTTCGGCATCGTGCTGCCGCTGCTTCCGACATATGCGAAAGATCTCGGCGCCTCACCGTTGATGATCGGTTTTATTGCCGCCGTGTACTCGAGCATGCAGTTTATTTTCTCGCCCATCTGGGGCAGGCTCAGTGATGTGATCGGACGCAGACCGGTCATGCTTGGCAGCATTTTTCTCGCATCAATTTCATACCTCTTTTTTTCCCAGGCAACAACCATTCCGCTGCTTATTCTGGCAAGAGGCATGTCAGGAATCGGCTCTGCCAATATCGCTGCGGCACAGGCCTACATCACCGATGTGACCGACAGTCAGGGAAGATCGAAGGCCATGGGAATGCTCGGGGCCGCCTTCGGCATCGGTTTTATCATCGGGCCCCTGATCGGCGGTTTTCTGAAAACCAATTTCGGCATTGAAATGGTCGGTCTGGTAGCTGCCGCACTGATCGGAATCGATTTCATCCTTGCGATCTTCTTCCTTCCCGAATCCAACAAGGAAGCGAAAAAAATCACCCGCATCTTCAGCGAAAGAGCCCGCTCCGGCGCCCGTCAATCTCTTGCAGTCACGGTTTCTTCAAAAGTATCCGGGTATATGGAAAGCGTTAAAACCGCATTCCGTTCCAGGCCTATCGCGATGCTGATGGGGACCAACTTCATTTTCACCTTCGGCATTGTCAACATGCAGATTGCCTCGATTCTGCTATGGAAAGAGATCTATCAGGCCTCGGACCAGCAGATCGGATACCTTTTCGCGTATGTCGGATTCCTCTCGGTGATCGTTCAGGGCGGACTTATCGGGAAGCTCAACAAAATGCTGGGCGAACATAAACTCTTTACGTGGGGACACCTGTTTTCATTTGTCGGCGTTTTTTTCATCCCCTTCGTACCTTCGGACGACCTGTTCAGTATCGGACTGTTCATTCTGCTTTTTTTTGCCATCGGCACAAGTCTGGTCAATCCGATCAATATTTCAATGACCTCGCTCTACAGCTACAACCAGAAGCAGGGGCAAATCATGGGTCTTGCTCAATCGATCAACTCATTTGCCCGGATTCTCGGGCCTTTCAGCGGCAGCATCCTTTACGGGTATAATCACAAAACACCTTTTATTGTTGCCGGAATTCTCATGATAGCCGGAACGGCAATTTCTCTCAGCCTCTTCAAATACGACATCGAAGCACTTGAACCCTCGGCGGAATCCGTCAACGCATAACACACACGACGCAATGAACGGTCCATATCCTCCGGAAACGGAGGGCCAGGAGATGATCAATCAATATATGCCCTTGAAGGAACAACGATTACACGACAATATACCTGAAGTCCTCTACCGTATAGGAGATATAGCTGACCGGCAGGGCATCCGGTGCTACCTTGTCGGCGGCTACATCCGCGATATACTGCTCGATCGACCGAGCCAGGATATCGATATCATGGTGATCGGCGACCCGATAGCTTTCGCGCAGGAAGTCGAACGTCAGCTCAAAGGCAGAAACTTTGTCGTTTTCGAGCGGTTCAGAACCGCACGCCTGGAACTCGACGACGCCGTTGCAGGCCCGGTACTCCTTGAAATTGTCGGAGCACGCAAGGAAAGCTACAACCCTGATTCAAGAAAACCGATTACCGAAATCGGTTCTCTTGAAGATGATCTGTCGAGACGCGATTTTACCGTCAACGCACTTGCACTGGAACTGAACGCTACGAACAGGAACAGAATCGTCGATCTCTATCACGGCATGAATGCACTGCGTTCAGGGATCCTGAAAACGCCTCTTGAACCTGAAAAAACATTTTCTGACGATCCGCTGCGCATGATGAGGGCCGCCAGGTTTTCAAGTCAACTTGAGTTCTCGCTGACCGACGAAACTCTCGATGCGATGCAGGCGATGCACGCACGCATATCGATCGTATCAAGAGAGCGGGTCAGTCACGAGTTCCTCAAAATCATGCAGAGCCCGAAACCGTCGATCGGACTGAAAATACTCTTTGAAACAGGACTGCTCAAAGAGATCTTTCCTGAACTGACAGCAATGGCAGGCATTGAACAGGTTGACGGGCTCGGCCACAAAGACACGCTCCTGCACACCTTTCAGGTTGTCGATAAACTCGCCGAAAAAAGCGACAATCTCTGGCTTCGCGTTGCCGCACTGCTCCACGACATTGCCAAACCGGTCACAAAACGCTTCAGCAAACAGGCCGGATGGACCTTTCACGGACACGAAGTGGTCGGAACACGTCTTGCAGGAAAGATATTCCGTTCGATGCGCTGGCCGCTCGAACCCCTTGACTATGTCCAGAAAATGATCCGCCTCCACCACCGGCCGATTCCGCTCTCAAAAGAGGAGATTTCCGACTCCGCCGTCAGGCGCCTGATGTTTGAGGCAGGCGAAGAACTCAATGATCTGATGATGCTCTGTCGAGCAGATGTCACCAGTAAAAACCCCCGCAAGGTGCGCCAGATCATGCAGAACTTCAACCGGGTCGAGGAAAAAATCGAAGAAGTGGCAGAAAAAGACCTTCTGGCCAAATGGCGCCCCCCGGTTAATGGCAGTGAAATCATGGAAATTCTGGGCCTCGGAGAAGGGCGCATGGTAGGGGTTATCAAGAAAAAAATGGAATCCGCGATTATTGAAGGCGAAATTCCCTATTCCCGCGAAGCTGCGCTCGCCTATGTCAGACAAGTCTGGGATGAGATGCAGGCAATCTCCCCGCCCGAAAAGGGCGATCCGGAAGGATAGTGCACCGTAACCATTGTACGACCCGATATATTCCAGCAATAATTTAAAATCAGGAAACATTGATACCACGTTATTCACCTAAGGACATGGCCGCCATCTGGAACGACGAAGCGAAATTCCAGCGTTGGCTCGACATTGAAATCGCCGCAGTAGAAGCCCGCGTCGAAGCCGGGTTTGTACCTGAAGAAGCGCTTGCAGTCATCAAAGAAAAAGCCGCGTTTAACGTCGATGAAATCCTTGAGATTGAAAAAGAGACGAAACATGACGTTATTGCCTTTCTCACCAATGTCAACCGCAACGTCGGCCCGCAGTCCCGCTACATTCACGAAGGACTGACCTCATCTGACGTCGGCGACACCTGCCTTGCCATGCAGATGCGCGATGCCGGCAGGATTCTCATCAGGGATATCGAATCCCTGATCGAAGTACTCGCCAAACGAGCCGTCGAGTTCAAGTACACCCTCGAAATGGGTCGCACCCACGGCATCCATGCCGAGCCGCTCACCTTTGGCCTCAAACTCCTTCTCTGGCACCAGGAAATGCTGCGCAACCTCGACCGCATGAAAAGAGCTGTCGAAAACGTCTCGGTGGGCAAAATTTCAGGCGCTGTCGGCACCTATCAGCACCTCTCCCCGGACATTGAAGAAGCTGTCTGCCTGAAACTCGGTCTCAAACCCGCCCCGATCTCGACACAGGTCCTGCAGCGCGACCGACATGCCGAATTCCAGACAACGATGGCTATCACTGCAGCATCCATCGAAAAATTCTCGGTCGAATTGCGCCATCTGCAGCGAACAGAAGTTCGAGAAGCAGAAGAGTTCTTCAGCAAAGGTCAGAAAGGCAGTTCAGCCATGCCGCACAAGCGCAACCCGATCACGTTCGAACGGCTTACCGGTCTGGCAAGGATCGTCCGCTCCAATTCGATCGCTGCAATGGAAAACGTTGCCCTCTGGCATGAACGCGATATTTCACACTCTTCAGTCGAACGGGTCATCATGCCTGACTCGACAATAGCGCTCTGCTATATGCTGCGAACGTTCCGCGATACCATGAAAGACCTGCTTGTCTATCCGGAAAGAATGCAGGAAAACTTCAATACCTCATACGGCCTGACGCTTTCGCAGACACTGCTCCTCGCCCTGACCGGCAAAGGGCTCACCAGGGAAGAAGCCTACAAGCTGGTTCAGCGCAATGCCATGCAGAGCTGGGAAAACAAGGTTCAGCTCAAAGAACTTGTCCTGCAGGATGAGGATATTCTGCAGCACGTCACCGCAGAAGAGATCGAACAGCTTTTCTCGACTGAGAATATTCTCGGCAAGCTGAAAAACAGTGTCGATATCATCTTCGCCCGCAACGGTCTGGGCAGCTGAGCAGCCCTGCAACCATCTTTACCCGGGCATGAGGCCCGGGTATTTGTTAATATTTACGAATATTACTAAATTGCTCTCCGTTTTGTCTCCGGGTCAAGCCCGCCAGCATTGACCAAAGACCGGAGCAGAGCTTTACTCTCGTTTCCAGGCTATCAGCAATCGAACATATTTTCTGTCACACAGTCAGTTATTACGTCTGTTAATAACACAGGGGGATTTTGCGCCGTATGTATGCTAAAGTCATAAAAACCTATGATCGCAAGGCTGAGATACAGATCATCTGCAACGACGCTTCATCCGGAAGCGCTCATTGCGGAGCCTGCAGTATGGGCCAGACGCCGTCACAAAAACCCGAAACCGTCCTCGCGGAAAATCGTGTAGGAGCTAAAACAGGGGATATGGTCGAATACGGGCTGAAGGAACATGGAGAAGTCAAAGCCGCAACCCTGCTGTTCATCCTGCCGCTTGCGACATTCATGATCGCATTAGGCATCACAGGATCAATGGGATTCGAAATCTGGCAATCTTTTCTTTTCGGACTCATTGTTCTGGGAGGAACATTGCTCGGGTTGCAACTGCTGCTGAAAAACAAAACGTATTATTATATCGCAGGAATTAAATAACAGCACATGATTAGTGAAGCATTCATACCGGCCGTATCAAGTCTCGGAGCGGTCGCACTGACACTTGGAGTGATTATCCATTACGTCTCCAAGAAATTCCACGTCGAGGAAGACCCGATGGTCACCATTATCAACGATATCCTTCCGGGTGTCAACTGCGGCGCCTGCGGATATCCGAGCTGCGGCCAGTTCGCGGAAGTTCTTGTCGAAACCAAAGACTCCTCGATGTCATGCCCTGTCGGCGGATCGGACCTTGCTGCCAAACTCGGTGAAACGCTCGGCATAACCATGGCCGAACCGAAACCGCAAACTGCAGTCCTGCTCTGCCAGGGAGACAATAACACAGCAAGAGAAACAGCCGAGTATCTCGGAATTCAGGACTGCTGGGCTGCAACCCAGGCCTTCGTCGGACCGAAACAGTGCAAGTACTCATGCGTCGGTCTCGGCTCGTGTATCGCCTATTGCGATTTTGACGCCATGCGCCTCGAAAACGGCCTTGTCGTTATCGACAAAGACCGTTGTACCGCGTGTGCGGCCTGCATCGCCGCATGCCCCACCGGCGTATTGGTCATGCAGGACAAGAAAGCTGAACGCTACTTCATCGCCTGCAACTCACACGACAAGGGCGCCGCGACGAAAAAAGCCTGTGACGCCGGCTGTATCGCCTGTCAGAAATGCGTCAAGGTCTGTGAAGACAATGCCATCGTGATCGAGAATTTTCTTGCCAGGATCGTTCAGGAGAAATGCACGGCTTGCGGCAAATGTATCGACGTCTGCCCGACGAAAGTCAACTGCATCAGACTCGAAAACGATTTTAAAGCTGTGAAACAAAAAAAAGCCTCATAAATGAAGACATTTAAAACCGGAGGCGTTCATCCTCCTGAAAGCAAGTTAACCGAACATATTGCTATTGAGGTCATGCCCGTTCCTGCCGAACTGGCTATATCCTTGAACCAGCATCTCGGCAAACCGGCCAAACCGGTGGTAAAGGCTGGTGATGAAGTCAGAAAAGGTCAGCTCATCGCTGAAGCCGACGGATTCATCTCGGCCAATGTTCATGCAAGCACAAGCGGAAAAATAAAGGCCGTCAAACCTCATCCCCATCCGGGCGGACAGTATGCCATGACGATCTTCATCACGCCCGACGGCAAGGACGAGTGGGCTGAAGGCATGAACACCGAACCGGTCGACTGGAAAAAGTTTTCCAGGGAAGAGATCATACAGAAAATCAAGGATGCCGGCATCGTCGGCATGGGCGGTGCAGGGTTCCCAACGAATGTGAAACTCTCCCCTCCTCCGGACAAATCTATAGACACGATCATCCTCAACGGAGCGGAATGCGAACCGTTTCTTACCGCCGATCACAGACTGATGGTTGAACATCCTAAAGAAGTGATCGCAGGACTCGAGATCATTTCCTCCCTGTTCAAAGGAGAAGCAAAAGCGTTTATCGGCATCGAATCAAACAAACAGGACGCCATCGATACGCTCAAAAAACATGCCGGCGCGTCAGGCATCGACGTCGTTTCGCTGAAGACAAAATATCCGCAGGGTGCTGAAAAGCAGCTTATCAATGCCATCACCGGCCGCACTATCGAAGAAGGACAGCTGCCGTTCGATAAAGGATGTCTGGTGCAGAACATCGGCACTGCAGTGGCTATCTACGAAGCCGTCTGCATGAACAAGCCGCTTATCGAACGGGTACTGACCGTATCGGGCATGGAAATCGGCAAACGAAAGAATATCATGGCCCGCGTCGGAACCAGCTTCAAAGACATCATCGCCTTCTGCGATAACATGTCAGCACAAACAAACCAGATCATCTCCGGCGGTCCGATGATGGGAAAAGCGATTTTTTCTCTTGAAGTTCCTGTCGTCAAAACAACCTCCGGAATCCTTTTCATCAACAATTCTGCTCTTGACAAGTCGAAAGAACGCACCTGTATCCGCTGCGGAAAATGCGTCGACGTCTGTCCTCAGGGACTTGGTCCCTGGCTCCTGGCCAATGTCGCCCAGATGAGAGATTTCGATGAAATCCAGCTGTACGGCCTTGCCAACTGCACGGAATGCGGCAGCTGTACATTCGTCTGTCCCTCGAAGCGGGAACTTGTCCACTGGATCAAATACGCCAAGGCACTCGTCAATAATCGCCAAAAACGCAAATCAGCCTAAAAGATCAGTTTTTTGTTATGGAATCAGTAAAGCTTAAAATTTCCTATGCACCATTTGTTCGATCGAAGGACTCGATCGAAGCAGTGATGTATAACGTTGCCCTCGCTCTGGCCCCGGCAACCGTCATGTCGGTCTACCTCTTCGGCATGAGCGCTCTCGTCGTCAACCTGGTCTGTATCCTGAGCTGCATCGCTTTCGAGTGGCTGATGGATACCATCAGAAAAAAGCCTGCCTCATGTCTCGACGGCAGCGCACTGGTAACCGGCCTCCTGCTTGCCCTGAACGTCCCGTCCAATCTTCCCGTCTGGATGCTTGTTGTCGGTTCGTTCATTGCCATTGCAGCCGCTAAACATGTTTTCGGAGGACTTGGGCACAACGTGTTCAACCCGGCGCTCGTTGCCAGGGTCTTTCTCCTGATATCCTTTCCTGCCGCAATGACAAGCTGGCCTGTTCCGGCTCCCTTCTCGTTCGACATGAACGTCGATATGCCGACAGCCGCGTCCCCTCTCGGCATCCTGAAAACGGATGGACTTCAGGCACTGGGATCATTCAGTATCATGGACGGGTTCTACGGAACCATGAACGGCAGCATGGGTGAAACATCTGCTATCGCACTGTTTATAGGGGCTGCATGGCTTTTCTATAAACGCTATATCACGATCTACATTCCGCTGACCATGATCGGCTCGGTATTCATCTTCACCGGAATTTTCTACCTGCTCGACCCGACAACCTATGCATCCCCTGTCTTCCACATGGTTACCGGCGGTCTTGTTCTCGGCGCGTTTTTCATGGCAACCGACATGGTCACCTCTCCGCTGTCTGTCCGGGGCCAGATTCTTTTCGGCCTTGGCTGTGGGCTCCTGACGGCAATCATCCGCCTCTGGGGAGGATATCCCGAGGGTGTCTCATTTGCCATCCTGATCATGAACGGTTTCGTCCCGCTGCTGGATCGCTGGGACCTTGCCGACAGAAAAGCACAACATCAAAAGAAGTCTGAAACAACATGAGACCAATCATTATCATTACTTTAGTCGGTTTACTGTCAGCCTCGCTTCTTGCTGTCGTCGATGATCTCACACGCGAACCGATTGCCCAGGCAAAGGCTGAAATGAAACGAAAGGCAATCGAAGAGATCTTTCCCTTTGAAATAGACAGCCTGAAAACCGTCAAAACCGAGAGCACGACATTTTATGAAGCTCTGGACAAAGAACTCAATGTGAAGGGAATTGCCGCAGAAACCTGGACAACCCTTGGTTACAGCGGTCGGATCGAGGTTCTCCTCGGTGTATCGCCGGAACACAGGATTTTCGATTACAAGGTCGTCTACCATCTCGAAACACCCGGCCTTGGCGACAAGATCGACAAACCGAAGTTCAAGAAACAGTTCAAAGACCGGACGCTTGAAGACACCAACTGGAAAGTCACAAAGGACGGCGGCGATATCGACGAACTGACCGCGGCAACAATCTCGTCGCGAGCTATTTCCGATGCCGTTGTACGAGGTCTTGAATTTATCAATGCGCAATACCCTAAAACGACAGAATAATGAATCAAGCTGTAAATATTCTCACCAGAGGGTTCGTCAGGGAAAACCCCGTCACCAAAATGCTGCTGGGGCTCTGTCCTGTGCTTGCCGTGACCACGTCTGCGGTCAACGGTCTCGGCATGGGCCTCGCGACGACATTCGTACTGTTGGGCTCGAACGTGGTTATTTCGTTAGCGGCGAAAGCCATTCCCAATACCGTCAGGATTCCGTCGTTCATTCTGGTTATCGCAACCTTTGTTACCATTGTCGACCTCCTGATTAAAGCCTACTCCCCGGAGCTCAACCAGGCTCTCGGTATTTTTATCCCGCTCATCGTGGTCAACTGCATGATTCTGGGACGTGCCGAAGCATTTGCAAGTCGAAACGGAGTATGGTATTCGATTATCGATGCCATCGGCATGGGGCTTGGCTTTACGTTTGCCCTGCTCCTCCTTTCGGTTTTCCGTGAAGTCCTGGGATCAGGCACAATCTTCAATATTCCGCTTGTCGGTGAAGACGCAAGCACCATGCTTGTCTTCGCACTGCCCCCCGGCGCATTTGCCGGTCTCGGGCTGATCATCGCAGGCCTCAACGCTCTTGAAAAGAAAAAGGGGGATAAATAATGGCTGAAATTCTGCTTGTTATTGTCAGCGCGATATTCGTCAACAACGTTGTCTTCGCGCGATTCCTCGGCATCTGCCCCTATCTCGGTGTTTCCAGAAACATCGAGACGGCAATCGGCATGGGCTTTGCCGTCACCTTCGTCATGACGATCGCCACAGCGCTCGGCTACGTCCTCCAGAAAGCGGTCCTGATACCGTTTCACATCGAGTTCATGCAGACCGTCATGTTCATTCTGGTCATTGCCTCGCTCGTGCAGCTGGTCGAAATCATTCTGAAAAAAGTGAGCAAATCGCTCTATAATTCGCTGGGCATCTTTCTTCCCCTGATCACGACCAACTGCGCCATTCTCGGTGTCGCACTTATATCCATTCAGGAAGACTACGACCTGCTCACCTCGGTGGTCTTCGCGTTCTTCTCCGCGATGGGCTTCATCCTTGCCATTCTGATGTTCGCTGGCATCAGGGTGAAACTCGAAGAAGCCGACGTACCGGCTCCTTTCAAAAACGTTCCTATCGGGTTTATTTCCGCAGCGATTCTCTCCCTTGCCTTCATGGGTTTCTCCGGACTCGTAAAGTAAAAAGAACCCGTCTGCAACAATCAAAAAAAGCCGCCATCTTGCTTCAACATGGCGGCTTTTTCATTGCAAAAAACAGAAAGCAGAGAACCCGGTTTTATCCTCCGTCGTAAAGTCGCCAAAAAAAATGGCCCCGGATGTTTTTTCCATACACCCATTCAAAGAGAACCGAAAGCACAATAAAGGCGATAAAAACCAAGATCGCTCTGAAATCGCTCTGAGCAGCGTGCAGAAGAAGAAGCAGAAGTGACGCAGCGCAGGCGACCGAAGCTCCAAGGTGGATCCAGCGGCGACCGTGAATCTCTTTTGTCAATTTGCAGGCACTCGCATTGACGAGAGCGAAAACAAGCAAAAAACTGGCGCTCGCAATGACAGCAATAGAAGAGAGATCGAGCGTGTTGGCGATCAGGAGACTGATAAAGGCTGTGACTGATACTCCCGTCACCGGTTCGTTCCAGAGCTCTCTGTCGAACGCCTCTGGCAGTTCACCGTCTCTTGCAAGAAAGTATCCGAGACGTGCATTGCCGTATATAGTCGCATTGATTGCCGAAAACGTCGCCAGCAGTGCTGCGGTCGAAACGATTGTAAAACCGGTCTGGCCGAGAGATGGCCTGGCAGCTACAGCCAGAGCATAATCCTTTGCCTTGAGCAACTGTTGTTCCGGCACAGCTCCGACAGTAACATAGCCGATAATCACATAGAGCATGATGACGATCACAACCGATGAGAAGAGTGCCGCGGGCAGGATTTTTTCTGGATTACGAACGTCATCGGAAGCATTGGCGATCAGCTCGAAACCCTCATAGGCGACAAAAATCACCATCCCGGCAATAACGATGGAAGGAAGGCTGCTCCAGTCATCCGGGAGAACAGCAACAACGCCGACAACAGGCAGGCTGAATCCGATGATCACAAGCAACAGCAGAAGCTTGAAAACAACGATCGCAGTCTCTGAACGACTGACGAAAGAGGCATTTGTCAGATTGATGACCGTCGGGAGGAGAATAGCAAAACTGGTCAGAAGATGCCTCAAAAGCGGTGAATCGTCATCGCGAAAAAAAGTCAGCGCATAGGATGCAAATGCATCTGCATAGAGTGCTATTGTCACGAGGTAGCTCAACCAGAGCATCAGGTTAACGCTGCCAGAGGCAAGATTGTTGCCGAATGCCCTGTCGATAAAAAGAACTGTCCCTCCCTTTCCGGGAAAAGCCACCGAAAGCCTTGCATAGGCGAATGCCGTCAGAAAGGCAACGATTCCGGCGATGACGAAAGCCAGTGAGGTCGAAGCATGCGCCAAAGAAACTGCTTCGCCGAGAACAGCAAAAATTCCTCCGCCCACCATGCCGCCGATCCCGATAGCAACAGCCCCGAAAAAACCTATTGTCGCAGTGTTCTCTTTTCCTGAGCTCATCATATCGGAAATACATGCAGGAATTGTAATACCGATCTGTTCATCGACTTTTCGGGCCGAGCAGAAACCACAAAACCAGCCCGAATACCGGCAGCAGGAGTACAAGCACCACCCAGAGCACCTTCGCCCCGATACCCGCCGAACTCTGAACAATACTGATAATAGCCCAGACATCAAGCACAAACACGACCAGTCCAAACAACCCGCCAACTTCAGGTCCCATCATCATATCTCCTGTTTATACCATACCTTTAAGCCATGCCCGGTGCACGATCCTGACAACCGGGTATAGGCCTATTTCATCAGCAACAGACTCAGAGCCATAACCACCATCCCTCCCGCAAGTCCGAAGAGGCTGTCGTGCCCTTTGCCGTATGCCCTGCTTGTCGGAAGCAGTTCATCAAGGCTGATATAGACCATAATACCCGCAACGCCCCCAAAGAGAATACCCATAATCTCCGAAGGAATCACACCCGTCTCGCCCCCAAGGAAAAACAGGATCGCAGCATACGCGATAGCTGCTCCGACCGGTTCGGCCAATCCGCTGAGCGACGAATAGATAAAAGCCTTCCTGCGGCTCCCTGTAGCATAGAAGATCGGAACGGAGACGCTGACCCCTTCAGGGATGTTATGCAGGGCAATGGCAATGGCGATGGCGACACCCAGCGCGGGATCCTGAAGAGCAGCAAGAAAGGTTGCCAATCCCTCCGGAAAATTGTGAATTCCGATAGCCAGGGCAGTGAACAACCCCATGCGCAGGAGTTTGTGATGCACGCCGTGATCGTGAACGCCCTCTTGTTTTTTTTGCGATCCTGACAAAGCATCGAAATCAGGCCCGGTCGCAGAAGGATCGTGCAAGGGAAGCATCTCGGCTTCCGAGTGGGTCTCGTGAGGGTTCTCCGCCGCCGGGATCAGGTTATCGATCAGCCCGATCAGGAGCATACCGCCAAAGAAAGAGAGCGCGTTCATCCAGTGCGCACCAACATCACCGAAGCGTTCCACCAGTGCATCTGCGCCCTTGGGGAAAATTTCCACAAAAGAGACATACAACATAACGCCGGCCGAAAAACCTGTCGTAACTGACAGAAAACGATAGTTCGTTCTCTTTGCAGCAAAAGCGATCATGCTTCCGATCGCCGTCGCCATTCCTGCAAAAAAAGTTAATCCAAATGCAATCCAGACCTCTCTCATGCGCCTCTTCTCCCCCAGGCTAATCTATAGACATGCTGTTTTGAGCCGTCATCGATCCAAAACACTGCAGCATCTGAAATAATGAACAACCGCAAAAAATCATCAAGATCTTCCATGAAAACAATGTATGGAAAAAACCTTTCTAAAAACCAGCCGCACGTTCTTTTCAGAATGCAACCAAATCATCTCATCCGGGTATCCGATCATCGCTGAGCACGTTCACCCCGTGTTTGTGCATCGAAAGCACGTTCGACCAGCCCCCGTGAGATCGAGCAGTCCCCCCCTGAAAGCTCTTTCTGCCGATTGCCCCCTGCATACCCTTCTCGATCCCCCTGATTATCACATGATGCAACGTCCCAAACAGGTCAGTGGAAGAAAAAGAGTTTGAGGTCTGTCGATACAGGAAATGAATCCATGGTGTCGGTAGAATTGCTCTGCTTTTTCATCTTTTGCATCGACCAGCAATGCATAGACAGCCATCGAGGCATCCAGGGATTTTTTCAGGGCATCAACGATCACTGAGCTGCCAAGACCTTTCTTCTGATAGGGCTTGGCAATGGCAAGTCGTCGTAACCTCGAAGCAGGAATCGCGTCATAACGAGGCAGGTTTTTGGCAAGTGGTTCGGGCAAGTCTATCAACGGAATTTGAGCGGCTGAAAGCGTGTAGAATCCGGCAACGTTTTTTTGTTCATTGTCGATCGCCACAAAGCATTTGGCAAGATTCCTCCTGATGTCCTGGCCTGCACATTCTGCAAAGTAACGGTCGAGTATCTCCGAACCGCTGCAAAATCCGACTTTTGAGTGTTCACGGCTGAATGAGACTATCGAGAACGGGGGAGTGCTCATGAATCTGGTCAGCCCTTTTTACCAAATAATTTTTCATGCCGTTCGAAGGCTTTTTTCAAGGCTTCGTTTGGCTCAGGCGGGTTCAGGAGCGCTTCTGCGAAAGCTCTCTGTCCTTCCAGCGATAACCGGACTATGTGGCTCTCTTCGATTGTTTTTGTTGCAGCTGAGAGAGCCGCCTCAACGACGAAGTCCGTTACAGTCCTTCCCTGAATTTCAGCAGCACGCTTGATTGTCGAATGAACCTGAGTGCTGATCCTCGCTTCAAGCCGTGCTTTGCTTTTCAGTTCTTTTTTGATCGTTGTTTTCATAGAACATGATTTTTTGTACGGCAATTTACCGGGATATATCAAGAAAAAAGCATTCTTCAATATTCTGGCGTGTAACAACAGAGCATTGCTGGAATTATCCTTTTCTGCTCCCCGAACGTCTGCAGGAGATTGTTCTGTGCAAATTCTTTTCAGCGTTTACGTTGTTTTTTGTACGTCTTGATGAACCGTCCAAAATCCCTGTCTTTTTGTCGTCTCTCCACGTAAGACATATCGTGATACTCATTCTCTTTCTTGAGCTTGATATAGCTCTGGTATCTGTCTGCGCCAAGATCGTTGTTCTTGACAGCCTCCAGAACTGCGCAACCGGGTTCATCCGTGTGTGTACAGTCTGCAAAACGACAGGCAATAGACAGTTCATGGATTTCCGAGAAACGCTCATCAAGTCCATCGCTCGTTCCAAGAAGCCCGAATTCACGCATCCCGGGTGTGTCAATGAGCATGGCTCCGTTGTCCTGTATCAGTAGTTGACGTCGAGAGGTGGTGTGGGTGCCTTCACCCGTTACACTCACGACGTTCGTTTCGAGTTTGTCTTCTCCCATCAGCCGATTGATGAGGGTGCTCTTGCCGACTCCCGACGACCCAATTAGACAATAGGTCTTGCCTGATTCTACAAGCGAACGAAACCTGTCAAGTCCTGCCCCCGTAGCATTGCTGACAGGAAGAATCCGGGATATGATCCCCGATCGCTTGATATCCAGCATCTGACCATCGACTTCATCAGGAGTCATCAGATCTGTTTTGCTCAGTATAATGATTGGTTCTATTCCTCCATCGCTACAGGCAACAAGGTAGCGGTCCAGTCGGCGCATGTTGAAATCATAGTGGCACGACTGGACAACGAAGGCAATGTCGATGTTCGAGGCGATCATCTGGGAATCGATGATCTTACCGGGTCGCTTTCGACGCAGGAATGATGTACGAGGCAACACAGAATGTATGATCGCCAGTTCTGGAGATGCGTGCTGGATACAAACCCAGTCGCCGACGCATGGAAGATCAGCATCGGACACAACAGTGTGACGGAACCGGCCTGAAAGTTCCGCAGGCATTTCTTGCCCCTCACCCCTCACAAGATAGGCGTTGCGGTCAACGGTCATGACTCGTGCCACGCTCTGCCCTGGTTGGAGCGCAGTTGATGCGTGATCAGAAAACCAGTTATTGAAACCCAGTTGCAGTAAATTCATTGTTTCTCTAACGCTGAGATAAGCGGAAACAGGACCGAAGGGACTGATTTCCGCTTAATTATTTGTTATGTCTTGTTGTTATCGAGCCTTGTGCGTAACTGGTTCAGTAGGTTGAGGGTCCGATAGCCGAAAATGCCATCGTCACCCAGGCAGTTGGCTTGCTGGGTGCTTCGCAGGGCGGTCAAATACTCATCATCCATCGTTTCATCCAGGTTGGTAATTGG
>RRYU01018315.1_pt1 | contig 41698 bp, 38 predicted proteins | sample 2162651 | NCBI WGS metagenome assembly RRYU01 (sample SAMN10267283, study PRJNA491782) | microbial mat metagenome | isolation source: biomat in the production well | place: Japan: Minami-Kanto gas field, natural gas well KTG3 | collected 2017-06
GTCTTAATCCCCTTTAGAACGGGTCTCTCTTTCGAACCGCACGGCCCCAAAAAAGCTGCCCCAGCAGAGAGTTACAAGGGGGGTTGAGGGACTTTTCGGTTTCACGAAAATTGGCGTTTTCAAGGACGCACTCTAGGCTGGCTTCTGAAGTCGCACAGGGATGCCTTGATCAGGGTTCCGTCCAGCGACTGACGAAGGGTGCGTCGTCAGGCCATCCTGGCCTGACAGAATCAGGGCTGGAAGCCCTGACGACGCAGTCGCCCGCCCATCTGGTCGGAGTTATGAGCAAAGCCCACAGGGACATTACCGCGGCCCGCATCAGACGACAAGGGTTTGAGCCTGAGTTGTCGCGGGGGCATCACCGAACAGGTCCAGACCATCGAGACCGCTTCCGCGGCCGAGTTGCACGATGTCGACCTTCGCGGGCAGTGGGTAGACCCGAATGTCGTCGAGCCTCGAATCGATGATCGTCTCCAGCTCCGATAAAAGGGTGCGGATCTGAGACGGCTTTCCGGGGATCAGGAACACGGAGTATTGAAGCGGAAATCCCCACTTGCGCACGACCCGATGGACCTGAGTGAGACGTTTCGGGTCCATCGAGATGTCGTAAGCAAGCACGTGGAGTTGGGTGCGGTTACCGGGCATGTGGGCAGTCTCTCAGGTCTCATGGATCAGCCAGCGATGAAGGGTGCCCGTGATCTCGCGGCCACGCTCGGAGACCCGAATGGCCCGTGACTCGAACAGATAGACCACCTCCCGATGTGTCGGCGCGCGCACCGGCTCGCCCTTTCGCTTCGCGGCGAGCTGGCGCGATCTCAGCCAACCCAGGCGGGCCGGCTCGAGGTACCACATGAGGATCTCGGTCAAGTCCCGGGCCAAGGTCGGTCTACCGATCTGACCGAGGGACTGATCCGCACCGATCCCCAGATCTTGCAGGTGCGCCTGCATCCACCCGAAGGCGAGAGTCCGCATCCACTGACGGGTCTGCTGCGCGGCGATCTCACCTGCGTGCCGTTTGGCTTGGCGCTCGATCTGGTCACGGCACCGGATCGGATCTCGTTGGGCGACTGGGACCTCGAGCTTGAGGCCAGCCCAATGGGCTGCGCGTCTTCGATAGTTGCGGAACCAGTAGCCATACATGCCCTCGGCTTGGGGCAGGAGCAGAAATTCGACGAGGCGTTTGTGCAGCTCGTCACGGGCGCCCGGGCGACCGGTGAGCCGGGCAGCGACATCGCCGCGCTCGTCCATGAAGACGACGCTGATCCCGCGTTCGGCGCAGGCCAACAGGGCCTTGGAGCTCCATCCGATGTCGGTGGCAGTCACGACACGGGAGAGACGCTGCAGCGGGAAGAGCTGGGGGGCACGCTCCTCGCGGCTGACGCATAGGGCCGGGCCGTCGAGACTGACATAGGTGTCGGGGCTGGGGGCCAGATAGAGTGGACGGCTGTCGATCGTGACCCCCGTGGAGTGGCGGCGTTGCGGGTTCTTCAGGGTCGTTTGTACGATCATGATGTCTCCGTCGGAACGCGAAGATCGGCGCTGCCCGCCTCGCTCAGATGCGTCGCAAGCTTGCCGGCGAAGCGACGCAGCAGACGCCGCACCGGACGGGCGAAGGGCTCGTAGGCTCGGAAGAAGTGCTGCCGACCGGCCTTGCCGAGCAGGCAGGCATCGCCCTCGTGAGTGAAATGGTCGTTTGTGAGATGACGGGTGCGAAACTGCTCCCAGGCCCAGGCGTCGAGCTTGGGACGCAGGGGCTCGATGAGGTCGGAGGCGAGCGATTCACGCCCGAAGGCAAGTTCATGGAAATAGCCGATCACCGGATCGAGACCGAAGACCTGACAGGCGCGCACGGCGTCGTAGTGCAGGAGGGTGTAGCCCAACGACAGCGTCGCGTTCACGGGGTCGCGCGGCGGCTGTCGATTTCGCCCTTTGAAGCCCAGGGACTCGGGCATGAGCTCTGCGAGACCGCTGAAATAGGCCACCGCGGCGGCCCCCTCGATGCCGCGCAGGCTGTCGATGGAGAGATCCGGCTCGCCGCGTATGCGCAGCCGGGCCGCCTTGAGCCGATCCTGGGTCTCGGTGAGCGGACGGCGCAGATCTGGCCGCTGGGTGAGCGCACGCTGGATCAGACGGCTTTGCCCTTGCACCTTCGCGAGCACGAGCCGTTGCGACCAGCGACGGCGCCAGGCGGGGTCGTCGTACCGGCGATACTGGCCGATCCGCCGCGCACCGTCGTTGTGGCTGGAGCCCTGGATACTGGCGAGCTTGCTCCCGTTCCAACCGCCAAAGACGAGGACGCCGACGCCCCCGTCGGCGAGCCGCGCCAGGAGTCCGCTTTGCAGAGTCACTGAGCTGCGCATCACTACGCGCTCGAGTAAGTGGAGCGGCACGGTGGTCTGCCGGGTGTCGGCGGCATAGATGGCGAGGGACTGGCCCTCGAGCTTGAGCTCGAGATCACGGCGGTCGAGATAGAGGGTCGTCATGGCATCAGCCTACGTAGAACCAGGGTGGATCGGTCGGCTTGACCGCGATGCCGAGCGTGCGGATATGGCCCCTCGGGTCCAAGCGGACGAGGAAGAAGCGGTCCTCCTGGAGATCCAGGACGCCACGAATCTCGGCCAGGAGCCGGCGACGCTCGGCCTGGGTGAGGAAGCATTCGAAAACCGATTTTTGGCGACCGCTGGCGTAACCTTTGAGGACCTTGAGCGCCTCGCGCAGCCGACCGGGATCGGAGACGTCATAGGCGGCCAAATGAAGGATGCGCTGTGCCATGCGGGCAGGTTAGCGCCCCTGGATCAGCGAGTCAGGGGTGGCAAGCTTGCGGCGATGGACCCGGGGATGAGGTGACTTGTGGGAACACTGCTACCGAGCGGCTTGGTTGAATGAACGGAGACCGTTTCGGGATGAGCGGCTTTGAATCAGGGTAGCCACCGGGTGACCTCGCCGCGCAATTCGCGCAAACGGCCACCGGCACAGACTTGGATACGCAGATCCTCCGCGCGGCGCCGAACATGGGCAGGCAAGTCCAGATAACTCACCAACATGGCGCGGCCCTGCAAACCACCGAGCAGGTCGGCCAGAGCGTCCAGCCGGTAGAGGGCATCGGCCCCTGGGCCCGGCGCGTCGCCTCGTCCCCAACTCCGCGTCTTGCACTCGACGAGGTAGAGGCGGTTCTCGGCCAGGCAGGCGACGTCGATCTCGTTATGGACCTCGGCGCCTCGCGGATCCTCGCGATACAGATCGACACTGCGCGCCAGGTCCTGAATGCGTCGCTCCTCGCCTCGTAGCTCTCGAAAGACGGCGTAGACGTGCTCTTCCAGCCAGCCGCCATTGACATAGAAGCGGGCGGCCTCGTCGGGAAAATGAAGCTGGCCACCGACCATGGACAACAGCCCCGCCCCGGCGCAACGTCCGATGAGATCACCGAGGGCCATGTCGCGGCGCTGCCGCTCATCCAAGACCGGGGAACGCAACCCGCTGGTCGCTTTCATCGCGAGCCAGTTGAGTGTCCGCAGGGCTTGGCCAAAGCGCTGGCTGTGCGCCACCAACCAATCGGTCAGCGCCCGGCGCTCTTCCGGAATGGCGTTCGTCACGGCGGATTGAACACGCGCACCATGCGCCAGCAGGAAGGCGTCGAGCTTCACGCGATTGGCCACCTCAACGGCAGGACGGCCGCTCGGGTGCATCCAGATCAGCCGGTCATGCTCCGGGTGGATATAGAAGATCGGCAGATCGCCCGCGCGAAAGACCTCATAGGCCGCGATACTCATGGGTTTGGTGCCGCCGGTGGCGTTGAGCGCGATGTCCCCGGCGGCGACCAGGGCCTGCTCACGTTCCAAGAGCTCCAGCACCCGCTGTTGGACATGCTCGATGTCCCAGGCGTCCTGGATCTCCCATCGCTCGACCCGGATGCCGCGGGGTTTGAGCACGGCCTCGAGCCAGCCGGCACGGCGCGCCATATCCGGACTCACGAGGAGCAGCACGCGCCGGGGCGTCAAGACCGGATCCAGTGCCGGCGTCAGGTTCGGCGTGGCTTGGGCAGAGACCAGATAGAGGTGGGTGTGCGCGATCATGGGGACTCGTCTCCGGTTCGCTATCCTCAGACGACGCGCTCCGCCCGGAAGGCTTCGATCCGCGCGCCGCAGGTCCGCATCTGCTCCGCCGTCAACTCAAGGCCGCGCAGCTCCGGGGTCAGCTCCAGGCTCAGGTGCAGATAACGGGCGCCGCGTTCGCAGACCTGCGCCGCCAGATTCACCGGCAGAGAACCAATGACGGTGTCGCCGTCGCGGATGACGTTGGGATCCAGATGCTCGACAAAGGCGTCGACCTGGATCTCCTCCTCCGCCGCCCAGTCGATCGCGCCAGGGTGGCGGGAGACAAAGTAGGTGCGCGGATCTTGTCGTGCATTGTTTCCCGACTGATCAATGTCCTGGAGCATCTCGACGACCCGCCGATAGCGCTCTTCAAGGCCCTTGCGCAGCGCTTCGGCAGACCGAGGGTTGATGAAACCGGCGTGATTGATGTCGTTGCGAAGCTGAGTCAAGCCTTGGTACAGCGCCGGCAGTTGCTCGGGCAGAAGCGAAGCGCAGGCCTCAGCGACCTCGCGATGCTCCGCGAGCAAGCCCGTCCAGTCGGCGACAGCCTTCTGGCGACCGAGGGCATTGAGCAGACTCGAGATGAAGTTACGTCGCTCGATAACCTGAGCAGCCGAGTCCCTCTTGTGGGCACCGACACCCTCGAGCAGATCCCCATGTCGCGTGGTCAGGATGTCAACCAGCGTCTCCAGCAGCAGGGTCAGACCCTGCTGCACCATCCCGTGCTCGATGCACCAACCGACTGCGCGCAGGCCATTACCAGGCTCCCGATCCGGCCAATCGCGAAAGCGTTCAGCGAGCCCGTCAAGAACGGGCCTCAACGGAGGCAGGAAGTCGCTTTGGACGTGTTGAAGAGGCCCCACGATCTTTGTCTGGAACTGAATCTCCGAGAGGCCTCTGCCACGGGCATACTGAACGTGGCTCGAAAAAGCGGCGAGATTGGCAACGATGTCTTTGAGCGCCTTGGCGCCATCGTGCCGACCCATTGTTTCCCTGAGCACCGGCTTGATGCGATCCTCGACTGCGGCTTGAAGCTCGCCCGCATGGCCGAAGCGCAGGAAGTGATCGATGGCCGCACCCCAATCGTAGAGGCTCAGAAACGGCGTGAGATCGATGATGGGCGCATCGCGCTCCGCCATCGGCATGTCCTCGACGTCCCGCGCGTTGCCGAGGCGCTCGAAGGCCCCGTAATAGACGCCACGCAACCGAACCCGCTTGACGATCCGAAGATACTGGATCAGTACAGTGAACAACATGGGTAAGGAGCGGAAGGAATGGGTGATATCGAAGACCAATTCGTCGCCGTCGAGCACCTGTTCCATCAGACTCTGAAAGATCGCCCACATCTCCTCCTCGCTAGTCGCATCCGGCAAATCGACCGTATCGATCTCCGGACCTGTCCATCCTGAGGCGAGAATCTCGGAACGCAGAGGCTGAAGATTGGTTTGGCTCGCCTTGGCCGTGCACCCGATCAGGACGCTGTCATCTGACGAAAAATCCGACGCAACCAAGTGCAACAGCGCCGTCTGTACGAATCGCACGGCGTCCACGCGTGAATCCCGCAACAGGTAATTGCAGGGTGTGTAGGGACTCACGCCGAGAAAAGAGATAAAGCGCTTTGCCATCGTGGATCTCACTCTTCGCCGGACAGACGTCGCAAGGCTGCAAGCAGGACGTTCGCGTCGGCCTGATCCTTCGGCCGGAGGCCCTGCTTCGTCTTCAACAAGCCCTCCAGGTTCAAGATGGGTACCCGTTCGCCCTCCAGCTCAAGCCATGAAATATGGCCTTCCAGTTCTGCGAAACCCACGCCGCACACCGAGGGCAGAATGTCGATCGTAAACTCGTCATTGATCCGAATCGCGTGGAGGTAATCGCCTTCGAATGGATCCACCTCGCCGGCCAGTGCTTTGCTTGCTCCATCCGGCAAATCCGCAAGAGCTGCGATCCAACGCGCCGAATTGTTCGGATCCGGCGCAACTGCGATGTCGATATCCTCCGTCATCCGGACATAGCCGTGGGCGGCGAGTGCATAGCCACCGACCAAGATATAGTGCACTCCCTCGCGATTGAGCAATCGGGCAATCGTGACGACATCAGACCAAGTCGCCGGCCGCGTGAAGTCGCTCGGGGACCCGCCAGCGGGCACCGCCCCCACAGGGGATTCAGCGCCGAACAGTCGACGCAACCAGCTCAACATGCCAGCGCTCCCAATCCGCATTGGCCTCCTCGATGGATGCGTAACGAAAGACGCCCTTCGGGACACGGGTGCGCGTGCGAGACATGGCCTCGCGCCATGCGATCTCCTCCGCCGAGGGCGGGGCCAACACGCCCAGAGGTCTTTGTAAGCGTCGACCAATCGTGCGACGAATCTTCATGGCGCCATTCCGCGTGTCCGCGTATCGGTCTCTGCCGACACCTTGCTTATTGGAGAGAAACGAATTCCTGGCCACCGATACCCGTCATAGCGGAATCGCCTCCAGGAGGACACGTTGACGCAGATGCGGGTGCGGTGAAGCTTCCGTCACCACATCGACCTTGCGACCCGTCAAATCGGCCTCGCTCATAAGTTCGGTCAAAGCGCGTTATGCGAGGTGCCTGGGATCGTTAAGTTGAGCGCGACCCTGCTGGACGCCAGGTCTGGGAAAGAAGACGACTGCGAGTCGTCGATCCGGGGTGTTGCCCTTCCGCGACGATCGCCATCAGAACGCGACCTGCGAGCCGCAACACCAAACCCCGCATCCAAGTGATGGCGATTCGTTCCTGAACTCATGGCCAAGCGACCCAAGCGATTCAAGCGCGCGCTTTGAGACGCCGGGTGTTGCTCCAACGCTTCTCATGGATCCCGCAACGAGCTAGGCTGATCTCCCTCAACGTCATCGCCCCGTTCGACCACATCCTGGTGGTTGAAAAGGATGATGATTTCCGCTTCTCCCTCGGGCGTGCTCTCCGGGAGTTGAAGGAGAACTCGCTTGTTGCTATCGATTGTCGTTGTCAGTTTCACTGCATACAGCATGGAAGCCTCCGGATCAGTGCGGTGTAAGCACCCCGACCACCGAAAAAGCCTTCGGCAACTGCGAGCCACGTCCACAGGTTCCGGGCCGGGATTGTGGATCAAAGATAATGCCTCGCTCCCTAGGATCCTCTGCGGCAAGGATGGCACCGCGGCGCCTTCAGGCTCCGCATGCGCCTAATCGCGACCCCGCGGGCGACCATGGGTAGTCTCCGGCAACACTCCCGAGGCCGAGGAACCACATCACTCATCGGCGAGACGTATTCCGCCGACTTCCCGAATCTCGACCAACCGCCAAGCGTTGCCGATCGGCTCCACCGCTACCACGCAGTTCTTGAGCACTTTGTGCTTCTTCAGACGCATCCTGAGCTCTTCTGGAAGAAGATTACGCAACCGCTGCGATTCCGGATCACGGACCGCTGCCAGTTTGCCTTGATGAGTTGCCGTCAACTCATTATTTCCTGGATTGAACTTGAGCTCGACTCCGCTCCAAAGCGCTGACGTCTCGGCAGCATTGCTCAAGGCTGTGGCCGCTGTGCCAACTGGGCCATGGCCAATTGGGGCTCGCCCCGCCCCCGGCCGTTCCATAGCACCGTATCCGACCGCTGTCTTGGCGCCGAATCCGAGCCAAAGGAAGGCATGCTCGAACGCAGCTTCGATGAGCGATTTCCATCTGTTCTCTCTGGCGAGATCCGGCGCGAGCCGAGCGAGGAACGGCAAATCACATTGGATGTGAAACGCGAAACTCGAACCGGGCGGAACCGTCAGGAAGTTGATGGGTTTCGGCGAGCCGGATTCGTGCGGAGTCGAACCTTTCGGACCCTGATAATAGTGTGCCTGATGCGGCGTCATAACCTCGACCTGCAGGGCGTTGCCCTTGAGCTGTGGGAAGACATCCCAGAAGCTCAGGCTGCCGCGGACGTGGTCTGTATCGCCGTCCTCGCCTTGCTTGCCGAAGAACACATCGAGCATCGTCAGCTTGATGGTATTGCGCTTGACGTCGAGTGTAAATCGGGGCTCTTCGCTCCAGCCTTTGGGATCGCCCCACTCCCCCGATGCCAGCTCACGCGCGGCTTGGCGCAGAACGCCTTTCACCCCGCTGCCCGCCAGATAAGGCAGACCGTAGGGGTTAAGAAAGGCAAACCCGTTCTCCAGCGGGTGCTCGTTCCCCAGACCGGTCGCGAATGGCGCAATCGATTCGGCCTCCAGCCGAAGCAGTGCACCGCCGTCTTCCTGCGTCCGTGCAACTCCGACTTGGCGCGCGGCTAGGGCTGCCATGGCGGCTTGATCTACCTGGGTAAGATTGAGGACGCCCTGCCAGGCGCTATGCGCTGCGTCTTCGTTTTTCTCCCAAATGCCAGGGAGCTTGTCACGGGAAACCATGTCTCGAATCACGGCGTCTATGCCCCATCGTGCGAGATCTTGCCGCAACTGTTCGCCTTCTCGGCTTTTCGCTTGGCTCTTCCGTGTGAGTGTCTGTACTTGATCCTCGCGCGTGGTCCAGATGCCCAGAAGATGGCTGAACCGCATCCCTGGCGAAGCGGACGCAAATTGATCACTCGGCAAGTAGCTTGGAACGGCTGCGATCGCCATGGTCAGCTCCTCCCCGCGCGGGCAGCCGCCGCCATCTGCCGCAGCCACCGCAACCAGGCGAAGGCCTCGGCGGTGATGTGCTGGTAGGTGCGTGGCTCGGCATGATGCATGAGTGCTTCCATGAAGGACTCGAACTGGTCATCGGGAATGACTTTCGGGAAACGCCCTTGCAGCCAGGCACGCAGATGGCGCGCCAGATCCTCACAGTGGCGCTGCGATGACTTGGCGCCCTTCTCATGCAGGAAGGCCATCACCTGCATCAGGCCGCTGTTCATGATGAGGGCCGGCAAGCCCTTGGCCAGCTTCATGTACTCCTCGCTGCAATGTTGGCTCTTGTCCCAGGCATCGGCGGCGCGCTGTTGCTCTAGAGTCTGTGTCATGGGCTCAAGCCTCCAAGATCCTGACGGTCACCAAGCCGCGACCGGTGGTGGCGTCACCGCCGATCTGGAGCAGACGACTGTTACGCGAGTCGAGCGGATCAAGAACATTCCGAAGCTTGAGCATAACGTCAGTGGCATTCATGAAGTCCTCCTTGCGCCCCGTCCGGGTCTGGCTTGTCATGAGCGGCGCGAGCAGGATGGATTCGGGCGGCAGATTCTCCGTGTAGAAGAGACCGCCGCCATCGGCGCTGCCGGTTTTCTCATTGATGCGCACATGCGGCTCGACGACGGTGGCGTTCTCGGCGAAGTAAGCGAAATCAGTGTCGGAGAGCACCACCAGATCCTTGACCAGTTTGTCGCGGAAAAAGGCGTGGGCGGGGTCTTGGGGAAGCGCTTTGTTGGCCAGGTCCTTCGTGAGTTCGGGCAATTCGGCAGAGACGCGTGCCGCATACTCGAAGGCTTCGAGATGCAACCGCTCGTTCGCCAACAGTTCGGGATTGGCCAGGATACAGTGCCCCTCGGCGACCTCCGGAATCCGCCATCCCATGGGCATGCCGATCAAGGTCAGCAACCGCTGAGCCCGACCCAGCGCCTGTGGGCAGGTCGCGTAGACATAGCCGTTCTTGAGGCTGCGGACCGGAAAGGCGACCAATTGCGCGTCGCCGAAGCTAACCGCGCCGGCATGTAGATCACTGCTGCCCGATTCGGGACCGAACAGGCGATCGATCAGGGTTCGGTCCCCGCCGATGGCCTCGAAGCCATGGCGCACCGCACCCTTGATCCCGGAGCCGGCGAAGCAGGGATGATTGGTGTGTCGTTCACGCTGGATGGGGTTGTCGATGACGCCGAGCATGGAGCCGGCGCCGAGGTGCACCGGGCTAACGGCGTAGAGGAAGACGGCGGCCTGTTTTTCGAACATCGAATATCCCTCTTCTCAATAGACGGCAAAGGTGAAACGGTTGAAGCCTTCCGCGCATCGCTGGAGATTGTCCCGCGGATCCGTCCAGATGCCCGTTTCGACAAGCTTGCGAAGAGCGTCTGAGGTAGCGTGCAGGTCCTCGATCCAATAGACGCTTCCGGTGGAGGCGGCCCGTTGTGCGGGCTTGGGCTGCCACTGCGCCAGATCCCAACCGGATACGACCTCCGCGCGCGGCACCGCGGCGCACGCGAGCCGACCGGAAACGTCGCCGAGTTGCCAGCGCCCATCGGAGCGAGCGCCCGGCAGGAGCCAACCCTCGGGGAAAAGTCCGGGCGTCGTCAGAACGACGCGGCAGCGTCTGGCTTGGAGCAGGGCGTCGAAATCCGGCTCGGGCGTTTCATAGTCGATGCCCTGAATGGCTGCGGCGCGACCATCTCCGCCGAGCCGCACCGTGCCGGAGATGCTCGGCTCGGCCCCTCGCACGCCGACGAGAAAGCCGACATCGGACGCGAGCGATGCCGCCTGCGCGGTGAAGAGCTTGCCATCGTGGGCGCAACGCCGTTCCGCATCGAGACCCACGCCTGTGCGCGTATCCAGTTTCCAGAGGTTCGTGGTCAGCTCGAAGTCGTCCTCGGTCGGAACACTACCCCCCAGATAGCAATCCCAGCCGCGCTGTGTCAGCCAAAGCCCCGAGACCGGCTTGCGCCGCGCGCGCTCGGCAAGTACCGGCAGTTTGGCCAGGGGCGCGGATGAGAGGATACCGGCCGCCGCCGGGCGCGGAGTCAGCCGTTCGATGACCAGGGTGTCGTCTTCGTCTCGCGTCAGCACGAGATCGGCCGGCGGCGCGAAACGGCCCTCGACATGCCCAGGCGTATTTCGGCGCGCCAGATGAAACGCCGTCACCGCAAAGGTCCCAGGCCGCTCCGGCGTGCCGAGTGTCGGATGCAGCGAGCGACCGGCCGCGAAGTCGGACGGATTAACCCCATCGTCCGCAAGCATCCGCGAACGCAGCGCCCCGGCGGCGACGGATGGCCAAGGCGGGATCAGGCTTTCGCCGAAGCTGCCGGGATCTCCGAACAACTTGTTGCCGCGCAGATAGAGCACGTCGAGAGGCTGCAAGAAGCGATAGGTGGTGGTCATGGAGTCGTTCCTTCATCCAGGGTTCGGCGCATGCGCGCGATGGCCTGCGCCAGGCCGGGTAGATCCTGCTCGATCGCGTTCCAGACGGGCTGGAGTTCGAGTGCGAGATAACCGTGTGTCAGGACATTGCGAAAGCCGGCGATGTCGCGCCATGGTATTTCCGGCTCGGTGGCCTTGAGCGCGTCCGACAGCCGCTGCGTCGATTCAGCCAGCGTTTGCAGATTGCGGATCACCGCGTCCTGCACCAGCCGCGATCCCATGAAGGTCGACTCGGAGCCCCCCGTGTACTCCGCGATGCGCGCGAGGCACTCCGCAATGTGGGTCAGCAATGCCCGGTCGGCATCCGATGAAGGAGTCATAGGGCACAGGCCTCCCGCAAGACGCGCTCGCGCAAAGCGGGGTGTAGACCGGCTTCGGTGACGACATCGACCTTGCGCTGCGTGAGATCTTGGACATCCATGAGCAGCCCTCCCAGGGCGAGGCCACTGCGCCCCGGCGGAAGTGAAACCAAGAGGTCGATGTCGCTGTCGGCGCCGGCATCCCCGCGCGCCATCGAGCCGAAGACACGGACATTCTCGATGCCGCGCTTCGCGGCGAGCGCGCGGATGGTCGTGCGATGTTGCTCGATCAATGGATGCACGACGGCGGCCTCCTCAACCGGTTTCGACGTTACGGGTTTCGCGTGCCAGGAACTCGCCGACGGCGAGGACATTGGCCAGCCAGCCGAGCCGATCGTTCGACTCTCCGAGCGCCAGCGCCGCGAGCCTCCGGGCCAGGCCCGACACATCATGGTGGTCGAGCAGGGCCTTGTTCTCCGTCTGACGCATGAGCTGGTAGCCGAGCATCCGCTCCAGCATGGCGCCGTCGCCATGAGGCTCCGGCAAGTCCTTCAGCCATGCCAGGCTGTTGTAGACCGCGCGCCGGGAGACGCCGTCGGCGCCCAGAAAGGCGCGCAGACTGTCTAGAACTTGCAAAGGTTCACCCCATTTGGCGGTGAACTCGCGTCGTCCCCCGGAGCGCTTGATGAGCGTCAGGCTGAAGGCATCACGCCCGCCGCCCGTCTTTGCACGCTGCTCGGCGGCATGCAGCTCTCGCAGCACGGACCCAAGCGGCGCCTGGTGATGGGCGATGACGGCCCCGCAGCTCGCCGTGGCCTTCTCGCCCATGAGCCGGAACAATCGTCCACCGAGGAGCGCGAAGCCCTTGGTCAGCACCAGGCCGTCTCGGGTACCGGACGAATGCGCGGGATCCTCTCCGGAATAGGCCCAGCGCAGGCGCTGCATGGCGGGTAGGAGGTCGGCGACCGGCAGCATGGCAAGCACGTCGTCGCCGCCCGCGTAAATGACTCGGCCAAGGTGCTCGACCTCCACCACATGTCGGACCAGCGTCAGCGCGAAATCGTTGAGCGCTCCCGAGATCGCCAGATGGCGGTTGGGCGAGAGCCCGCGCACCTGTTGGCCATAGTCTTGGATAAGGGAATTGCCCTGTGCCTGCCGGTCGAATCCGTCGCGAATGTCGGGATGAAAACTCTGGCGATAGTTGACACCTTCGCCGGGTGCCGTCTCGCCCGACAACCAAGCGCCCATGCGATCTCCATCCATCAGCAGGAGGGCGTAATAGGCTTCCGGCTTGATTCGGCCATCCGGTTTCCAGGAGCCAAGCGAGCGCGTGACCAGATCCTCCAGACGCTGCGACTCATGCTCGTCCTCCAGATCGCGTGCAACCTCCAGGAGGCCGGCAAGCCGCTTCGCATCATCGAGTCCCTGACGATTGTCCCGATGTCGAGCAACCAAGCGTCTGGGCAGCGCCACGGATTCCGGCCGGAATGTCTTCAACGCATCGGTCAAGCCGGGGGCGACATGGCCACCATGTGCGAGCCACTCGTCGATCTGACGGGCGAGCGCCATCGTGTGAGTGGAGACGACGAAACGGTGAAGGTCGCCGCCGACCGTGTCCCGCACCTCCTCGGCGAAGAGCGTCGGCCAAAGCCGCTTGATGGCAGGCAAGGCACCAAGGTGCTCGCCGGATTTCGCCCAACTCGGGCGTTCCTTGGCGACACGCGCCCACAGGGTCTCGGTCTGCTGGCGATAGGACGCCTTGAGCTGCTCGGGATCGGTTGTTAGCCATTCGGTCTCGCCCGTCAAGGAGCATCGCCACCCCTGCTGCTCGAACTGATCGAAGGGCCGCACCGCCTTGGCGGCTGCGAGGACGCGCTCGGCGAGGTCATAGACCGCGGGATAGAGAACACCGGGATTGGGCGCGAAGAAGGTCGCGCCATCCGCCCAGCAGGCTTCGCGTTGCAGCACCCGCCAGGCCGGGCTTTGCAGGAATCCACTATCCTCGTCCGGAGCAGCGCCGAAGAAGGGCGCCATGGCCTCGGACAACAGGGAGGTATCCAGATCGGTCTGCCGGGCTACGTTGCGAGGCTTGATCAGCGAGAAGGGAACCGCGGCCCAATGGACCTCTGGGAAGCCCGCAATCTGGTCGCGCATCTGCCGGTGGCAGTATGTTTCGTCCCCATCGGCCAAGCCGGCCGCATCCAGCAAACGGTCGACAACACGCTTGCCGAGTGCATCCAGCCAACCGCGCACACTTTTCTCGATCTCGGCGGCCAAGTTCTTCGCTTGGGAGCGGGGCACAAGTGCGACGAAGCGGTTCGGCAGGGCAGCCGAGAACAGCGGATTGCTATCTGTGCCGCCACGGGTCCAGTCGCACCCCTGGAATAGGTTGGAGTCAAGATCACACTGATCCCGTAGCCAGAGATCGACCTGCGGCACACCTCGCAGGCGCGGAAAAAGAATGGCGTCTGGCCCGAGACGGTCGCAGACCGGGCGCATCGCCTCCCAAGCAAGTCGAGCCAGGAGATGCGACCCGGCCCAAAGATCGGATGTCGAGCGGGCGGATTGGATGAAGCGCTGCACCGGGCCGATCGAGAGCGCCAACAGCGCCACTTCGCAATCATCAGGATCGGCGGCAGCGGCTCCCGCGAACGCCGAAACCAGATCCAGATGATCCCAGATGCTGTGGTCGGGCACGCGGGTGTCGGCGGGCAAGAGACGCCAGAGCGCGCCGAGCTTGCCGAAATCCTCCTCCTCGCGCAGTTCAGGCCCGAAGCGCCAGAAGGCCAGTAGAGTCTTGCGCCACTCGACGGACTCTCCTTCGCGCGCGATCAATGCGGCAAAATGCGCGAAGCTGCGCGATTTGATGTCGTGAAAATCCGTGTCGCTCAGGCCCCCATGGCGCCCGAGGTCGAATTCGGTCCCGGTCAGCGGATGGATCAGCACGGGACGCTTGGTCCATCTGACCTGAGCCCAGTCGGCGACCTTGAGCGTCTTGGTCTTTCCGTCCTTGGTGTTGACGGTGATCTCGTGCATCGGCCACTGCGGACGATCGGCCGCAGCCGCAAGCCAGTCGGCGCGCCTGACGCTCTCATAAAGCGAGCGCGGGATTCCTTGCTTGAACAGCAAGGTATGCAGGGCTTGCTCGTGATCAGACGCCACGGTCTCCTCGGTGACTTGATCGAGACCGAGCAGCCGTTGCAGCGCACGCGAGGTTCCGCCCTCATGCCCGGCCGGATCACGCAGCAGCACCAGGGCCTTTTCCGCCGGATCGTGGAGCCGGGCGAGGAGCTTGGTTTGCCAGAATCTTTTGTCATCCATGGTGAAACCTCAAGCGGGGATTCTGGAAAGCCCTTGGGCGGGATCGTCCAGGAAGTGGTGAGCACGCGACCAAACGCTCTCAATGGCGCGCAGGTCGGGGCGAAATGCGGCCGGAGGCGCACAGGGCACATGGACGATCACGCCGTTCAATTGGCCCTGATCATCGCGGCGAACCTTGAAGCGGAGGCTGTTGGGTAGGCGAAGGTTGCGGCCCCAGGGTTTGACCCAGTGTTTGGTGATGGGGTACGACAACCAGTGCCGATCCAGCGGATACGGGTGGGGTGGCGCTCCGGCAGGAAACTTGAAGTGGGTCCGCAGTCCGATCTTGATCTCGGCTAGATGGCGCATCAGGGCCTTCCAATCGCCGCATGCCGGCGTCCACCAAATGAGAGGCCGACCGTCGTCGCCGATTGCATGAGGCCAATCCAGCTGCAACGCGCGACGCCAGTCATGCAGCAAAGCTAAGCCCAGCGGACCGTCCAATTTGGGGCTATTGTCATTCATGGGTGTCAGACTGAGTGAGCCCCAACCATTGCGGCTGCGTCCGCCCAAGGCGCCGTAGTGATGAATTAGCCAGAGGCCGGTCTTGATGTGCTCTTCGGCCTTCTCGGGGAACGCGAGACTCAAGCGGGCGGTTTCGCCTTGCTGAATCGCTGCATTCTTTTTTAGCACCGTCGCGAAGGCCGGAGGTTTGCCGGCTTGGGTTACCCTGCTGACTTCTAGCGGGCCATAGCCGAGATAGAGTAACGGCCCGATTGGTGGTCCGACCTCCGGATGCTTGACCTTGGTGTTGGCGGCTAAGTCCTGCCGCCCCCACGTGTTCCTTGTCTCGGCTCCGATGTCCCACCGATCCAGCCGGATACGAATCCGACTTTTGAGCGATCCCTCGCGAGCATCCGCAGCCACGCCGAAGAGAAGGCCCTCCTCGCGTCGCATCGCATCAACGTCGACTGCTGAATGCCGCCCAGTTGCGAAAGCCACTCGCCACCACTGTCGCAGCAGAGCCTTGAACGGAGGTGTGCGCCATTGAGCCGCCTGGTCGGCGTTGCCGAGAAAGGCCGGGGTGTCGAAACGAATCTGATACTCGTACTGAATCATGTGCCTCCTCCTTAAGCTCGTATAAGCGGCGCGTCGACAACGTGCACCCCGCCTCTTTCGGCATTCGATAAGCATCATGCCACTGCCGGAAACGATATTGAACCCGCCGCAAGCTTGCGAGCTTACGCGTTTCGTGTCCTAAACGCAGATCAACGGGAGCCACACCGCCAGCCCGAAAGGTCCGCTCCGACGACAGAAGCGCCACAGCCGAGATCTATCGCTCCTCCCCGATGCAGGCATCCCATTATTCTCTAATTCTTTTTTCAAACGAACCCGATCGCCCCCGGGTCAAGCGTCAACCCGAACCTTGTGCTGGGACGGCAGCCATCCGGATGGATGAGGTAGGCTGCGGCGAGCTGAGGACCCAGCGCCTTCTCGATCGCGCTGTTGACGCGCGATTTGCGCTGGTCGAAGTAGTCCTTGGTCATGCCGGCGGACAGGGCTTGAGTGGCCCGCTCCAGGCCGCTCGACAGATCCCCGTCGATCTCGCGAAAGCAGGCGAGATACGCCTGGTCGATGCCGTCGTCCGTCCAACGCACGCCGCCGAGCCCCTCGCGGCGACGACGGGCAAGCATCGCGTAGAAGGCCAGCGACGCTGGCTGCAGTGTGATGCTTTCGCCGCCGGCATGGATGCGGCGGCCGATCAAATCGACCACCAGGCGCGAGGGGGCCAAGGCTCGCTGAGCCGCCTCGACGGTCTCACTGAAGCTCGCGGCCCCGCCGATGAGACGCTTGGGCAGACCGTCGCGGATCCGCACAAAGGGGATCTCTGCCAGTGTGACCCGCGCATCGCGGGTGTCGTAAGGGCGGCTGTCGGGCGGCGCGGTATGGATGATCTCGCTCTCCGGCGTCGGGTAGAAGAACTGGGGGTGCGACTCGTATGGAGCACTGACCAGGACATGGGAGAGCCGGTCCTGGGGGCGACCGTAGAGCGAAAGCGCATACCCCAGATAGAACCCCATGGTCTTGCGCCCGCCGGCGATGGAGACATGGAGCGCGGCTTGAGGCTCGGACGTGAGTGCGCGCACCTGCTCGGTGATGGCATCGGCGGCGGCGGTATTGTCGGCAAGGGTCCGGATGTCGGTGAGCGGCTCGCCATGAGCATCGCGAAGCTCATGGATCCGGTCGGGGCCGAACTGGATCGACGGCAGCGCATAGTCGCGACAGAGACGCGGGAACCATCCGGATTTGGGATGGAGAAGCGAGAGGCGCGCCCGTTCAGCACCCTCGGAGGTGGTGATCAGATGGATCTCGGTCGGGATCCATGGCGCGCTCGGGCGCGTGGCCAGCGCGAACAATGTCTCGGTGACGACCTGGGGCGAGAGGCCGGTGACGGCGAGGAGGATCCGCTTCGGGAACCGCGTGGGGTCTGAGTGGGGTCCGGGCATGGTGTCGAGGATAGGCGATCTCGGTGGATGGAACGAGCCGGGGCATCCTGGCCTCCCTGACCGAATCGGCGGCGGTCGCCGGCTCTGTGGTGGATTCTCGGCGCCGGACGCATCGCTGTCAGGATCAACAAGCTTGCGGGGCAGGTGTGCGTGCCCCTATCGGCTCGGTCAGCGGACATTCGAATCGTCTCGATCGCTTCGAACGGGAAACGGACACGCGCAGGAGGCGCAAAGATCTGGCGGTCGTGGCCGATGTCATCGAAGCATTCCTCCGGATGCGATTGCCAAGGAGCGAATCAGCCGCGGGTCAGCGGTGTCGGAGCAAGCGCTGCTCCGAGCCGAAGTCTGGCGTATTGGTTCCGGGAATCGCGTTGTAGAGCTTGCCGTCGCGGATGATCAAGCGATCGGACGCGCCGTAGTCCGGGGTGCGGGTGCCTTTGATCGCCGGATAGACGATGCCGTCGCGCTCGATGAGAAGCGGGCCGCCGTAGTCCGGGGTCTCGGTTCCCGGAATGGGCCTCCAGATCTCGGTGTCGGCGCTCGCGATCGGGATCAATGTCACAGCGACGATCGGCAGCGCCTTTTGCCATGCAGCTATTGCGGTCTCGTTCATTGGCTTCCTCCAGTCCGCGCCGCGCTGATCGACGGCCGGTCTCCAAACACCTCGCCTTCTCTGGGGCGCTGTCGAGCAGTGCCGAGCGCGAGTGCAATATGCCCCCATTGACGGCGGTGGTTGTGGTTCCTCGCGTCAGCACAACCTACCGGTCTGTGGGAACGTCAAGGGGCGGTCGGTCCGACGATGTGTCTCGAATGGGTGCGTTGATATGGTAACCGCCGAGGCCGAACGCCGTGCCTTTGCCGACGTGGGTCCACTGGCCAAGCCAGAGCGCAGGCCAGACGCCCGCGAGGGCCGGACCCATCAACTCAAGCTCACCGACTAGGCCGCCCATTTCCATGAGGGTGTTCTGGCGTGAGGAGAATCGGGTCCAGTCGTGCCATTGAAGCTGGCGCCCCGTCATCAAGAGCGCCTCATCGTCCATCCTGATCTTCGATGCGTCAAAAACGGCAGGGTCACCGCCGTAGAGCTCAGCCAGGCGGCGCAGGCGCTGGTAGAGAACCCTCATCAGGTCTCTGGGGCTCAGCTCTCTGGCCCCGATGAAGTGTCCGTCGCGCTTGATCCGCAACGGGGTTGTGAGGCAGACCCGAACCCTTGCCGGTAAGGCTGGCACCTGGAGCGCTCTGGTCTCGCTGGCGAGGTAGGTTCCGTCGCTGGCCGAAAAAACCGGATCCCAGAGGTCCGAGCCGATGCTCCGCTCACGTTCGACCTCGGCCAGAACGAACCGGCCTCGGGAGCCTCCAATGCCTCGTTCGCCGGCCACATTGAAGGCGTGGATCAGGTAAGGAACCTGTGTGATGGCCTGCCCGATGAGATTGATCGTGAGATCGAAAGGCGCGCCCTCTGAGATCATCGATCGCGCTCGGGGATCGATGTCGAGGACAAAGGGATGGGGCATGGCCGAGTAGCCACGGGTCGCCAGCCCTGGCGGTGCAGGAGTCTCGAAGAGGGTCGAGTAGACGCAGCTCTGGACCAGCAGGCAGCCCGTACAGGTTGGTTGGCGGGTCACACAGGCGCTGCGCCGCAGACCGTTTCCGAGCAGCCCGCGCCAGGCCGAACCCGGATAGGACGGCAGACGGATCGGCTCATAGGCAAGGAAGCGGAAGCGAAATCGGGCAATCGGAGGAAAGGGCAAAGGGTCGACTGTCTCCATGAACGCCTCGGTCAGGTGTCGGAATCCCGTAGGCACCATAAGCCAAAGCGCCCATATCCCCAAATTCGGCAAGCTTGCGACCTTCACGTTACGACATGATCACGACTGTCAGCCTGCTCATCATCCTCGCCGCGGCCGCGATTCCGGCGGGCGTGCATCTTGGATTCCGGGCGCCCCGTCGTCGGGAAACCGGATCTCCGGCGGATGCGAATCTCGCCTTTGAAGAGGTCGAGATCCCCACGGTTCGAGGCCGTCGGCTCTTCGGTTGGCTTCTGCCGGCACCGGGCGCCAGGCGCAGTATCGTCATCCTGCACGGGTGGGGCGGCAACGCCGAGCTGATGCTGCCCATCGCCGTCCCTTTTCAGCGTGCCGGGCTCAACGTGTTGCTGTTCGATGCACGTAACCACGGCACGAGCGATTCCGATACCTTTTCATCCTTACCGCGCTTCGCCGAGGATCTCGGCATGGCCATCGCCTGGCTCAAGCGACACCACCCGCATCGTGCCGATTGCATCGTGGTCCTCGGACACTCGGTAGGCGCAGGTGCGGCCTTGTTCGAAGCCTCGCGGAACCCTGAGATCTCCGCGGTCATCAGCATTGCCGCGTTCGCGCATCCGGCTCGGGTGACCGAAGCCTATGTGCGCCATCTGCACCTGCCGCGGATCGTCACCAGGTTGATCATCCGGTACGTCGAATGGCTGATCGGACACCGCTTCGATACGATCGCTCCGATGAATACTGTCGGTCGGATCACCTGTCCCGTGCTGCTGGTACACGGCCGGGAGGACCGGGTCGTGCCGATCGAGGACGCGCGCTGCATTCTCGCGAGCCGCGAAGCGCCGGAAGTCCGCCTTCTCGAGATCGACGGCGCGGGGCACGACTCGGTCGACCAGATCGAGCGACACGTCGGCGAGCTGCTGGGTTTTCTCGACGAGCATTGCGCCACAGAGGGCGCGAAGACGGGTTCCGAGGATCCCTGCCACCTGTCAGTCTACGCTGCCACCCTGGCTCCAGCTCGAAATGCCTCTCACGGAGCCCCGGAGGCACTGAGAATCCGGGATCTTTCCTTCGTGTGCTCCGTATCTCCGTGGCTCCGTAAGAGATTTCAAAACTGATCAACGCTAAGAGTCAGCCATCAGCAATTTCAAATTTGCCTCCTCGGCGGCCAGCAAAACCCTGGGACCGCTGACTTTAGTCGGCGAGAATCCCCGAACACTGGGGAGACCCCGTCACTTGGGGAGCGCTCGCCCCTCGCGCCGACTAAAGTCGGCGGTCCCGGGCAACGGGGTTCCTGCCTGGGCGACCGAGGTGGACGGCAAATTTGGAACTGCTGATCAACCATCTTTGGCATTGCGCCAAACTTTGAAAACGTGTTAGCTTTCCGCTTCTTTAGACCACCCCGAAGCTCGACCTCAGTTTTCTAGGGATCCCGCCATGTCCAAGGTATGCCAGGTCACCGGTAAGCGCCCGATTACCGGCAACAACGTATCGCACGCGAACAACAAGACGAAACGGCGTTTTCTGCCGAATCTCCATGACCATCGGTTCTGGGTGGAGAGCGAGAAACGCTGGGTCAAGCTGCGGGTCTCGACGAAGGGCATGCGAATCATCGATAAGCGCGGCATCGACGTCGTGCTCGGTGAAATCCGCGCACGCGGCGACAAGATCTAACCGGAGGGCACCCCCATGGCCAAGGCAGCACGCGACAAGATCCGGCTTATTTCCAGCGCCGGTACAGGTCATTTCTACACGACGACCAAGAACAAGCGTAACCAGCCCGGTAAGATGGAGATCAAGAAATTCGATCCCACCATCCGGCAGCACGTCATGTATAAGGAAGGCAAGATCAAATAGCGCCTTCCATCGCTGACGGGCCGTCGACTCCCAACGGATCGACGCGCGAACGTCAGCACTTGAGAATCGGCCCGCGTAAGCGGGCTTTTTTTTATGGATGTCAGTCGTCGGCCGCTGCCGCTGGAAACTGCAAACCCGGGTGCAACAGGTCCATCAAACTCGTCGGGCAGCCGCGATTTGGGTCAATGGCCGGGGTTCAACGCCGGCAACCCAGCCCGTTTGATGGGTGCCGCGCGACTCGCACGGCGCCAGAGACCCGCACCGCGTCCGACCTGGCGCTTGAAGTCCCGTTTCCATCGCGCGAAATCGAGCCCCTGCCTGCCGTAGAGCGCGGCGTCCAGCTCTCGCATCAGGCGCGTCAAGGTCACCGGATCCGCTCCCGGGCGCAGCGTCAGGATCAGCTTCGTCAGGTTCGGTTGGCTCGCCTCGCCTTGGAAACGCAGTCGGCTGCGCGCATCCGCTTCGAATCGGTTGCACCACTCGACCGGATCCGAAGCCTGATTCGCATGACTCACGCACATAAGGAATCGGCTGCTTGGCGGAAGCGCAGCGGTGATGGCGGAACGCGCGCGGGCGACGGCCGGGCCGGGGCGCAGGCGACGCGCAATCCGAGACCAACGCGCACCGAAGATCGCGCCGACAGTCCTGAGTTGGCTGGACAATGTCGTTGTCAGCCCGGTACCCGATCGCCCCGCTCGGCCCGGCCGCGTGGCATACATGACCCCGCCCCAATATCCGGCGAGGACAAGCACGAGGCCGACGAAGGGCAACCAAACCAACCCCCACCCATCGCCCGACATCATCGAGGCCGGCATCCCGAAGGGGCCGCCCTCGCCAGCGATGTTCAGGGTTCGCATCGGCAGGCCAGCGACCTCGCGAGCACCCAGATCCGTGTTCCACCAGGCCACGCTGATCTCCGGCAGGACGAGTCGACCGGAAGACTGGGGGACCAGGGTGTAATACTCCGTGCGTCGGCCCACCAGATATCGGCCGTCGGCAGAGAGTCCGCCGTCGGTCACGACCTGCTCGCGATAGACCCGCAAGCCTGGGCTGGACAACTGGTCCTCGAGGCTGGGCAACTGGGCCGCGGTTCCACCCACCGCTTCGAGCTCAAGCGACAGGGTGACGGGTTGGCCCGGAACCAATGTCGCCTCGCGGTCGATGTTTGACTTGAGAGTCAATGACTTCAAGGGCAACCAGGGCGTCACCGTACTGATCGCGGGACGCACCTGCAGACGGATCGGACGATCGGTGACCGCCTCGAATCGCTGAAAGGCCCCACCGTAGCCACGACTCGTCCCAAGCACCTTGATGGGCGGCATCTCGAGGCTGCCCGGGCGCAAGGGCACGACCGTGACAACATATGTGTTGACGATCTCACGGCGGCCGTCTTTCGTCACGCGCGAGTCGGCGGTCGGTCCTTTCAGCCGCTGGATGAGCACGTCACCGGAAACCGGCAGCTCGAGATTGGCCTCTTCGGGGTTGTCGCTCGAGATCAGGTGCAGGCGCATCAGCAAGGGTTGCTGGAGATAGGGCTCCGGCTCGTCGACGGTCGCCTCGAGGCGCGGCGGCGTCGCCCGGACCTGACCAGGGACCTGACCAGGGTACTGGCCGGGATGCAGCCCGGGCGCTTGGCCCTGGAAAGGAGCATAGCCGGGAGGCCAACCCGGCGGATAGCCGGGCGCTTGCATCTGACCTGGCGCTTGGGCTGGGGTGCCACCAGGCTGATAGGTCGGCGGCGTCCCTTGCGCATTGGTGGGGGGTTGTGGACGGTATTGCAGTGCGCCCGGCTGCTGCGGGGGCTGGCCGTAAGGGCTGGAGGGATGGAACGGCTGTTGTCCAGGCGGAGGATAGGACCAGGCGCCGAGGAGTGGGCTGACGATGAGCAACACGAACGCAAAGCCGAGCCGGATCATCGAGGCAGATGTCCGGGCTGCCGGACCATCGGACCCGAGCGATCCTCGACTCAGTGAATCGCGCATCCGAACCTCATTCGGACTCATGGACACATCACCATGGGCGGTTCTCCATCAGGGGCGCGCCCGCACCCTGCATCCAGCGCAGCTCTTCCAAGCGAAACTGGTTGCGGATCAAGAGTGACGGATCGCCTTCGACCTGTTTGAGCCGCTGCTCCAGCACGGCCATGCCGGGACCCATCGCGGGTGTCCCATCGAGCGCACCCCGCTCGTCCTCTGCGCCTTCATCCAGCGAATCACTGAGTGGGTCGCCCAACTGATCGAAACGCTCGATCGATTCCGTCTGACCCTCCTCGTCGACTCCCTCGGGTGGCTTGACCTCGGCGGGACCGGATGGACCTCGCCGGGGCGCCGTCCCCTCGCTGTCGTCCGATTCGGTCTCCTCGCCCTCGTCGCGACCTGGTTCAGCGCCCGGTTCTTCGGTCGGCCCTTCATCGCCGGCCTCGGGCTGATCACCACCGTCGGCGGGAGACTCGGATTCAGGCCGGCTCGGATCGCGTCCTTCTTCGTCCTCACCCGGGGTCGGCTGCTCACCCGATACCTGATCCGGATCGGCCTCCTCCCCCGACCGGTCTTCCTTACGCTCGGAATCAGAGGTCTCATCGCCGACCTCGCCCTGGTCGGCAGGCTTGTCACCCTCGTCGGTCTCCTGCTCGGGTGAGACTTCCTCACCTGAGGTCGCATCCGTTCGCGTGCGATCCTCCTTGTCGCCGCGATCGCTCTCCTCCGCCCCCAGATCCATCTCGCCCGCCCGGGATTCGGTCGCCTCGTCCCGACCCATGCCTTTCTCATCCTCTTCATCGGCCCCCGAGGCATCTTTGGACTCGCCCTGCTCGCGACCGGAGCTCGACTCGGACGCCTCGTCTCCAGCCCCTTCATCGGCCTCTTCGCCCTCGCCGGTTTCGGACTGATCTTGCTTCCCGGCGCCCTCGGATGACTGGTCCTGCGATCCGCTTTGCTCGCCCTGCTGGTCGCCCGATGAGTCCCCTTCGGACTCTTGTTGCTCGTCCGACTGCTGTTGCTGTTCGGATTCTTGTTGCTGATCCGACGCCTGTTGCTCGTCCGACTGTTGTTGCTGCTCCGACTGTTCCTGCTCCGACTGCTCCTGCTCGGACGCTTGCTGTTGCTCTGACGGCTCCTGCTCCTCGGACGCTTGCTGCTGGTCCGATTCCGGCTCTTGCGTTGACTCCTGCTCGCGTTCTTCGGTGGTCTGCGAAGGATCCTCGGCGTCCTCCTGCTGAGACTCATCGCGAAACTGTTCCTGCTCGAGACGCGCCAGGGTGGCACGGGTAACCGCCAGATTGTGAGCCGCGTCGGAATGGCCGGGCTCGGTCCGCAAGACCGATTCGTATGCCGCCGCGGCACCCGTGAAGTCGCCGCGCTTGAATCGCGTGTTACCCAGGTTGTAGCGCGCCGACTGGCTCTGCTTGCCCTGCTCGGCCTGACCGAATGCACGCTCGGCCTCGTCCAACCGACCCGCACGATAGAGGGCGACGCCTTGTCGGTAGGGGTCGGAGAAGGTCTCGGCGGCGGTCTCGAAGTCACCCGCTTGGTAGGATTCCAATGCCTCCTGCTCGGAGGTCTTGAACCAGGCGGCGCTTGCGAGGCTCGGCAGAAAGAAGGCGAGCAGGAGCACGGCCGGAGCGCGCTGCATCGGTTTGCTCGCGGCTCTGGTCACCGGCGCAAGTGGCGCTGGGTGTCCGAGACAGGCGTCAGCCCTCGGCGCGGTGCGACGCGTCTCGCGAGCAAGACACGACTCTGAGGTATCGGTCGGCGTGTGCTGGTTGCGCCTCGCATGCTCGGCACGACCCACGGCGAGCTGGCGCAACGGTAAGCCGGTCACGTGGAAGACCTCCCGGGCCACCCCAGGGCGCGAAACTGCATGAGCAGGAACAGCATGAGCACGACCACCGGAACCCAAAACCGCTCGTTCCAGATCCTCGTGCGCTCATCGCGGGCCTGCGGAGGCAGGCGTGAGACGGTCGTCGCGCGCAGGATGGCATCGGTATCCGAGTCACGGAAATCAGCGAGCTTGTAGATTCCGCCGCCGGCCTCCGCGAGACGCTTCAGTTGGGTTTCGTCGAGTACCGAGTTGACCGGCTCCCCGCGGAAATCCCGAACGAGACCGCCGGTCAAGGCCGGGACTGCCGCCCCTCCTGGCGTGCCGATGCCGAGCGCGTGGAAGCGGATGCCCATCGTGGCCAAGCGAGCCACCTGCTCGGGCAGATCCGGCTCCTCGAAATCACCGTCCGAGATCAAGAGAATGGCGCGGGCACTCTCTTCCGGCAGACCGCTGAGGAGGACCTCGGCACGTGCGAGGGCAGGCCCCAATCGACTGCCCTGCAGATTCGGGCTGGCGAGCTCGCTTGCGAGCGCGGGCAAGGCCTTCAGGATCGTCTGAGTGTCTTCGGTGATCGGCGAGATCACGTGCGGAACGGATGCGAAGACGATCAGGCCCAACCGAACCTCTCGATTCTTGCGGATGAGATCGCTGATCTCGTGACGAGCGCGCCCAAGGCGGTTCGGGCTGACGTCGGTGGCCTGCATGGACCGCGAGATATCGAGTAAGATCAGGAGGTTGTTACCGGGATGAAAGAGCCGCACGTCGGTGGCATCCCAACGCGGACCGGCCATCGCCACCAGCAGGAGCGTCCACAAGAGGCTCCAACGCAGGTACCGGCCCCAGCGCTCGGTAGCGCGCAGATCGCGGGTCCCGGTCAGATGAGGCAAGAGATGCGGATCGGCATAGCGGTGCAGCGGCCCCTGCGCAGCCCGCGCGGCACTGCGCTTCAGCCAATAGGCGACCGGGATCAGGGCCAAGAGCCCGAGAAACCAGAGCGGTTGCTCGAAGTGAAAGCCGCCCTCAATCACTGGCAAGCCTCCCTAGGAAGCGTTTGCGCCCTTCCGGGAAAAGGCCGAGCCCGAGCAGTGCGAGCAGGGCCACACCCAGAGGCCAACGGTAGAGTGGCTGCGGCAGATAAGCAGTCCGGGTCTCCGCCTCGGTCTTCTCCAATTGGCTGATCCGCGTCGAGATCTCTTCCAATGCGCGCGTATCGGTCGCACGGAAGTAGGCCCCGCCGGTCACCTCGGCGATCTCCTGGAGGGTCCCCTCGTCCATGGTGAGGTCGTCGCGATAACGGACCACACCCTCCTCGAGGATCGGGATCTGCTCCTGCGTGCTGCCCACCCCGATCACATAGACGCGCACCCCGTGGAGGCGCGCCATCGACGCCGCCTCGCTCGGCGCAAAATGACCTGCGTTATTGTCCCCGTCGGCGATGACGATCATGACCCTGGAGCCCTCGGGACGTTCGCGCAAACGCAGGACCCCAAGCGCAATGGCATCGCCGAGCGCGGTCGCCGGGCCGGCGATACTGGGGACGATCCCATCGAGGAGCTGACGAACGGCCAGCCGATCCAGGCTCAGGGGCGAGAGCACGAACGCCTGACTGCCGAAAACAACGAGTCCGACGCGATCGCCGTCGCGGCCCTCGATGAAGCGGCCCATGACGCCGCGGACCACACTCATGCGATTCACGGGACGGCCCTCCACGGTGAAGTCCAGCGCCTCCATCGAGTGCGAGGCATCCACCGCAATCATGAGGTCATAGCCCGGTGTGCTGATCTCGGTATAGGGCGTCAGCCACTGTGGGCGCATCAGGGCGACGACCAAGGCGATCCAGAGTAGATAGAGCAATGCGCGATACAGCCAGCCGGTGAGTCGCATGCCGGGGCGTCGCGCCGTGAACGCGGCCTGGAGTGCGGCAATCTGCGGGTGCAGCAGGGTCAGGCGCTGGCCTTCGAGCGTCGGCTCCTCCCGACCCTGCGCACGCACCGGCCACAACCAGGGCAGGAGGAGCGGAAGGGGCAACAGCAGCGCGGCCCAGGGCCAGTGGAACTCAAACACGCGCACCCCCCCGCGTCCCAAGCCAGGGCAGGGTCAGGCGACGGCGCCTCGGGGCATCCCGGACCTCGACCCAGGCCAGCGCAGCATCGATCAGCGACAGCACGTCCTTCGCACCGGTATGGCGCCCCAATGTGCCGGCTGGTGCGTAAGGGGCGTCGATCAGGAGTCGACCCCGCTCGCGCCAGGGGAAGCCGTTCGGGTCATGGGTCGCGAGCCAGTCGAGCCAACCGGTTCCGGTCAGCCCTGCGCAGGCCGGGCGCCCGAGCCGGGCCATCGCGATACGACGCAGGAGCTCCGAGAGCTCGCCGATGATCTGCTTGACATCCTGACCCTTGCCGGCGCGAGACCTGAGGTCCCTGAGTGCGACTGCGGCATCCCACCGCCAACTCCCAAGCGTAATGCCGGGGATGGGGATACGCAGGCTGAGCCTCGCGCGCCAGCGCCAGCCACCGATGATCAGGAGGAGAAGACCAAGCGCCAGCAGCCACCACCCGAGGGCAGGCGGCCACCAGGGGATCGGCGGGATCTCGTGGATGTCGCGCAGCATCGGGATCTGTTGCAGCGGCTCAAGAAGCGTCGGATCCATCTTTAAGGTCTCCGGTCCATCAGACGGCCCGCGAGCGCGCCCGCTGCTCCAGCGCGCGGATCAGGCTGAGATGAATCTCGGTGTCCGTGCGCACCGGCAGCAGGACGATCCCCAGCCGGTGGACGATCGCCTGGAGCAGCAGACGTCGCTCCTCCCAAGCCGCCCGATAGTCACGACGGGCCTCGGGGTCGTCGGTATCGATCTCGATCAGAGTCCCGTCGGTGCCGGTGAATGTGGTCACGCCCATCGCCGGAATCTCCCAATCCGCGGGGTCGTCGATCGGAATCAGGGCGACCGAGTTGCGCTGGCCGAGGTCGCCGAGGACACTCTCCAGGCCCATGGCATCGCGGTTCAGATCGGCGATCACGAAGACCAGTGATCCGGTCGGCAGACCCGAGGTCGCCCGCCGCAGCGCGCCGCCGAGACAGTCGATGGAGGGGTCCAGCTCGGCGCCCGGCTCGGTCAGCGTTCGGAGCAGCTGCCAGAGTGCGCGGCGCCCGCGCGAGGGCCGAAAGTGCTGGAGCCCCGCCGCCGGGTCGCCGAAGACCAGGCCCCCGACGCGATCGTTGAGATGGCTCGCCGCCCAACCGATCAGGGCCGCGGCCCGCGCCGCCTGCACCGACTTGAAGGTCCCGCGCGTCCCGAAGGCCATATGCGGTCCTTTGTCGACGCAGAGCACCACCGAACGCTCGCGCTCCTCGCGGAAGATCTTCATGTGCGGCTCGTTGGTCCGCGCCGTGACCTTCCAGTCCATGTAACGGATGTCGTCGCCCTCGCGGTACTCGCGGACCTCTTCGAAGTTCACCCCGGCACCACGAAAGACCGAGGCGTAGAGCCCGGCAAAGGTCGAATTGACCAGATGGTGCGACGGCAGGCCCAGCGTATGGGCCTGATGCCGAAGCTCCAGTAGATCATCGAGTCGGGGGTAGAGACTCATCGCCCGAAGATCGCCGTCAGGGGATGGCCACCAGAGTCAGAAGCCGGTTGACGAAGGCGTCCGTGGTCACCCCCTCGGCCTCGGCCTCGAAGGTCAGGAGCAGACGGTGGCGCAGGATCTCGGGTACCACCGCCTGGATGTGGTGAGGTGCGACGAAGTCATCGCCATCCAGCCAGGCGCGGGCGCGGGCACAGCGGGCCACCGCGATACTCGCTCGCGGCGAGGCCCCGAAGCGGCACCAGCGCCCGAGGTCCGCGTCGTAGCGCTTCGGATGGCGGGTGGCCTGGACCAGGTCCACGATATAGCTGTGGAGCTTCGGATCCAGATAGAGTCCGGCAACGTCGCGCCGCATCGCAAAGAGTTGGGCCTGGGTCAGACGATTGGCCGGCTCGAGCTCGGGCTCTTTTTGCTGGCGGGCATCCAGCTCGAGGATCAGCAGCTCTTCATCGCGACTGGGATAGGTGACGACGGCCTGCATCAGGAAGCGATCGAGCTGGGCCTCGGGCAGGTGGTAGGTCCCCTCCTGCTCCACCGGGTTCTGAGTCGCCAGAACCATGAAGAGCTTGGGCAGCGGATAGGTCCGAAGGCCGACCGTGATCTGGTGCTCGGCCATGGCCTCGAGCAACGCCGACTGGACCTTCGCCGGTGCGCGGTTGACCTCATCGGCGAGCAGGATGTTGTGGAAAAGCGGGCCGGGCCGGAACTCGAACTCGCCTTTCTCGTGACGGTAGATGTCGGTGCCGATGAGATCGGATGGCAACAGATCCGGGGTGAACTGGATGCGGTGGAAATCGCCCTCCAGTGAGTCCGCAAGTGCCTTGACGGCCGTTGTCTTGGCGAGACCCGGCATGCCTTCGACCAGGAGGTGCCCGTCACTCAGCAGGCAGATCAGCATGCTGTCGATGAAGGACGCTTGTCCGATGATGCGGGAGGCGATGTGGTCGCGAACGGGCTTGAGATCGGTGGGCGTCATGCTCTTTTACGTCTTGTCCGATGGCTGACTGCTCTTTAAGAAAGCGTTCGTCGCCGATTCTTCCGACCGGTCACGTCCGCCGATCTATGCTGTGCCTTTTCCGGGGCGAGTGCAACCCTTAGAGGGATTAAGGGATCCGCATGATTTATCAGCATATTCAAATGTTTTGACAGGATCGCGCTGACGGGCGAATCCACAAGCGCCGACGCCGGGGAAGTCCGCCACAGGTCAACCCTGGGCAAGCCTCCGCCACGATCGCAAGCCCTCCGCCGTCATCGAACGTCGATCGAAGGGTTGGCCCGAATGACAGACGACACCCTGGCGAGCCCGCCGGGAGAGATGCGCAGGGGACAGAGCGCATCCGAGCGAGTCAACCGACACGCAGGCTGCGGACGGCAAACTCCAAGCCGGCCTGGATATCCGAGAAGAGAAGCCCGAACGACCCTTGACAAAGCTGTTGTACACAGGGTCGAGAGACGACTTCCCGTCACCGCGATGACCGCCAAAAGCCTTGCCCGGAAATCGCACACTATTCGTTATATCTCTGTTTTCGCTATTGATATTCCTAGCGATCAAGATGCAGCCGATTTGATTTCAGACCAGCAACGACGCGCGTTGCGCCGATGTGATCAGGGCTTCTCCACATACTTATCCACAGCAACTGTGAGCATCTCGGAAATCCCTCTTTTGCAGCATATGTTGCGATTTGGTCTCGACGATCAGTTGCAGAAGTGAGCGCTAAGTCACGAAAAGAAGATGTCCCGATTGACGACCGAGGGAACCGGTCCAACCAGCCCGGAGTCGGCCGCATGGCAAGACCCTCAAGCGCTGCCTGCGAGACCGGAAATCAACTGAATCTGCGTCACGCGCGGAGGGTCAGTCATCTGTCAGTCCGACGCACTGGCTTTTCCGACCGTGTCGACCGGCTCGGTCACGACTTGCCAGCTCGCATCGAGACACAAGCGCGCCGGGCATGGCTGGTCGGTTCCGTCCCGAATGCCGTCGATCACTCTTGTCTTCCCGCGCTCGATCAGAGACCGGATGTCCGACTCCTCGAGCGCCCGGCCGCCGTAAGTCTTCCAGACCACGAAGTCGCAGCCCTCTCGAAATCGGTCGCAGCCGAACCCGCGCCTGCCTTCGATGATCCTGCCGAGGCCACATTTCGGACAGGTCGGTGGCTGATCACGGATCGAGGGTCGCTGAGCGGCCCTGTCCTGACTGGATGGGGCTGTCATTCGGGCCGGGCTCTGATCCGCAGACCGGGTGCGTTCAGGGGGCGCCCGCCCTTCCTCCGAGGCGTCATCCGCAGGTGAGGCTGCGAAGTCGAACACGATCCGACCAGCCGGATCCAGGTGGAGCGACGCGCTGAAGGGCTTGCCGGTCTTGGATCTGAAGCCATCGATGCGCGGCAGACGCCCCTTTTCGAGGAGTTGGCGAACCTGGGGCTCGGTGAGGGTCAGACCCGCCAGGGTCTTCCAGATGGTCAGACCGCAGCCCTCGCGATAGCGGCTGCAGCCGAAGGCCCGAGCGGTCTCGGTGATCTCGCCCTGTCGGCAGAGCGGGCAGATGCCGAGCCCGCTGGCTTGCGGGCCGGTGGCGCCGGCCGAGGCACTGCCCTGTGTCGAGCTTCCGGCCTTTCTCGAGCGCGACGCCCTCCCCGTCATGGCACCTTTTCTTCCCGGTCGCGCCGTCCGCTCGGCTGCCACCTGCTCCGCTGAAAGCGCCGGGCCTTGGGCGATCTGCGGGACCAGGTCGCGCAGGAAAACGACGATGTCTCGGTAGAAGACGTCGACCGCGAGTTCGCCCTGCTCCACATCCTTGAGTCGCTGCTCCCACTCGGCCGTCAACTCGGGGCTTCGCAACGCCGGGGCGACCAGGCCGATCAGGGCGATGCCTTTGGCCGTCGCACGCAACTGCTTACGTTGGCGCTCGACATAATGGGTTCGGATCAGCTTCTCGATGATCTCGGCGCGAGTGGCCGGTGTGCCTAGCCCGGATGCCTTCATGGCCGAGGCCAGCGCATCGTCCTCGATCTCGCGGCCGGCGTTCTTCATGGCCGCCAGCAGGGTCGCGTCGTCGTAGTGGCGCGGCGGCTGGGTCTCTTTCTCCTGCACGTCCAGACGATCCACATGGACCTTCTCACCCTGGACCAGGGGCGGTAGAAGCTTGTGCTCGCCAGACCCCTCTCCCGCGACCGGCTCAGTCGCGGTCGATCGCGTTGAGGCGTCACTCGAGCGATCCGTGCCTCCAGCGGTCTCGACCCGCTTCCAGCCCGGATCCAGCACCAGCGCCCCACGCGCCACAAAGGTCGCATCTCCGATTTCGATCTCGACCCGCGTCTCCTCGATCCGCTGATCCGGCAGAAACACGGCCAGGAAACGCGCGACCACCAGGTCATAAATCTTGCGCAGCGGCGCCGGCAGATCGGGTGATGGCGTCTTGCCCGTGGGTAAGATGGCGTGATGGTCGGTCAGCTTGGTGCGATCCACATACGCCTTGCTCAGGCGGTGACCCGCCTCGAGCCGCTTCAGTGCCTCGTCCGCGAGCGGGTGTTGCAGGCGCTTCAGGATGCCCGGCAACTCGGGAAGCATGTCCTCGGAGATGTGTCGGCTCTCGGTACGCGGATAGCTGATGAGCTTGTGGGTCTCATAGAGCGCTTGGGCATGCTGAAGCACCTGTGCGGCGGTGAAACCGAACCGGCGGTTGGCATCGCGCTGCAGATTGGTCAGGTCATAGAGTGGAGGCGGGCGGACGGTGCGGATCTTCTTCTCGAGCTTGGTCACCATGCCGATCCGATGAGGACTCAGCTCGCGGTGCAGCCGCTCGGCCTCCTCCTTGTTCTCGATGCGGGTCTCGCCGTCGCGGATGAAACGTGCGTCGAAGTCAGCCTGATTCGATGTCGTCAGATGCGCGACCAGCTCGTAAAAAAATGCCTTGGTGAAGTTGGCGATGGCCTGATCGCGGGCGACGATCATCGCCAGGGTCGGGGTCTGGACCCGGCCGATGGTGCAGAGCACCCGGTTGTGCACCGTATAGGCCCGCGTCAGGTTCATGCCGATCAGCCAGTCCGCCTGCGCGCGGGCTCGGGCCGCATCGGCCAGATGATCGAACGCCTGACCGGGGCGGAGCGCGCGGAAACCCTCGCGGATCGCCTCGTCGGTCAAGCTGGAGATCCAGAGTCGATCGAACGGCTTCCTGCAGCGGGCGTGCTGATAGATGAGCCGAAAGATGTGCTCGCCCTCGCGACCGGCATCCGTCGCGCAGACCAGACGCTCGGTCTCGGGGGCTGTGATCAGGGCCTTGACCAGCTTGAACTGCGCCGCCGTCTGTTTCGCGGTTCGGAGCTTCCACTGGCCGGGGATCATCGGGAGTTGGCCCATTGCCCAGCGTCCGGCCCAATTGCCGCGCTCCGACTCACCATAGTCATCCGGCTCGGCGAAATGGACCAGATGCCCTATCGCCCAAGTCACCCGATAGCCGTTGCCTTCCAGAAAACCCTCGCCTTTGCGGGTGGCACCCAACACCCGCGCGATATCGCGGGCGACGCTGGGTTTCTCGGCAAGGACGACAGTGGTCATCTCGGTCTCGGGTCTATGCCGGCACGGAGCCGGTCCAGCGGTCGGTGCAAAGGTAAATCGCTATAGAAGACGCTGATCATTTGCCATCCCAGACAGAAATCAGCTGCCGTCAGGGCGTCCAGCAAGCTCGCGACTCGAGCTCGATCGGCTCGATCAACCCCGGATCATCCTGCTGCGGTCGGTTGACCCGCCGGTCGACAGGGTGCATCGCCATCAATTCGGGGTCCAGGGGTCGCAGCAACGGCTCCAGCGGCTCGCGTACCCTGACCCTCGGATCGAGCCAGAGGCCATAGTCCTCCGGCTGAAGGATCACCGGCATGCGGTCATGGATGGCGCGCACCAGCGCATTGGCCTCCGTCACGATGATGGTGCAGCTCTGGACCTGCTCGCCGGTATCCTGATCCGTCCAATGCTCCCAGAGACCGGCGAAGGCAATCGGGCGTCGGTCGGCCCGACTGATGAAGTAGGGTTGCTTGCCGGAGGGCGTGGTTGTCCATTCGTAGAATCCATCGGCGGGAATCAGACAGCGACGATGCTTTAAAGCCGCCCGGAAAGCGGGCTTGTCGGCCACCGTCTCGGCGCGGGCATTGATCGTGCGGTAGCCGATCTTGCGGTCTTTGGACCAGCTCGGGATGAGACCCCAGTGGAGCATCGCAAAGCTGCGAGCGCCGGTCGAATCGGCGCGGCACACGAGTACCTGACTCCCGGGGGCGATGTTGTACCTTGGCGACGGCGCGTCACCGTCGAAGGTGGCGCCGAGCTCGGACTCGAGGTCGCCGCCTGTGCGATATTGGGCGTATCGTCCACACATGGCTCGAGGGTGCCACGCTGGCGCTTGCCGGTCAAAGGGCCAGGCGCCGGACCTCGAGCCGAACCCGCGCCCTGGACCGCCGACTTCAGTCGGCGCGAGGCGCGGGCGCTCGGCATTCGGTGGGTGCTGCCGAATCCGCGGAATGTCTCGCCGACTGAAGTCGGCGGTCCGGGGGCGTGCATTGCGGCGAAAAATCCACGGATGCCTTCGGACTCTTTTCGAGCATCGCTGCGCCCTGCTGGTGAGGTGCGTTCGGACCCGCACGTCCGACCCGACCTGCAGACCCCGGGGTCAATGTTTGGTGCTCGAGGCTGCGTGGGTCGCGCGATGGGCCAGAGCAAGCGCTTTGGCGGCTTCGAACTCGGCGTCGCTCATCTGGCTGCCGACGATGTTGCGCAGAACATCAGCATCCTGGTCACCTTGGGCGATGGCCAATGAAAGCCAAAAATGTGCGCGCGCGAGATCGATCTCGACCCCGCGGCCTTCGGCATAGATGAGGCCCATCGCGTACTGAGCGTCCACCTCGCCGCGCTCGGCAGCCTCACGGATGCGGGCAACCTTGGAGGGGTCATTACGCAGCAGGATCAGATCTTTGAGATAGCTGTTGTCGGCCATGTCGTTGACTCGGGCTCTCGAGAGCTCAGGAATCGGCGGGAGCTGAACGACGGTCAAGATTAGGTCTTTCTCCTGTCCGCTGAAAGATTCCGCGGTCTCGATCGGCTCGAAGCGGAAAGCGACCTTCTCGGCAGCATCGCATTGCGCACCCTTAGGGTTTGGCCGCGAATCGACCCGAGCTGATACCATTGTGGTCTATCCTTCTGGCCCGGACTCGTTCGGCCTGAACGAGATCCATCGAGTCTAGACGACAGCAACGGTGAGCTTCTCATGCCCCTGATCAAACCCTTCGCGGCACTGCGGCCGGCCCCGGGCCGCGCCGCGGACGTGGCCGCCCCGCCGTATGACGTGATGAGCACCGCCGAGGCACGCCGGATGGTCGAGGGGCGCCCATGGAGCTTTCTGCACATCTCGCGCCCCGAGATCGACCTGGCTGAGGACGTGGATCCCTATAGCGGCCCTGTCTACTCGAAGGCACGCGAGAATCTCAAGCGTATGTTGGACGAAGGTATCCTGGTACGCGACCCTGCGCCCGGCTATTACCTCTATCGTCTTACCATGGGCGAGCACCGCCAGACCGGCCTGGTGGCCGCCGCCTCGCTCGACGCCTACGACAGCGATCGGATCAAGCGACACGAGCTGACCCGACCGGTCAAGGAGGATGACCGGGTCCGTCAGATCGATGCACTGAATGCGCAGACGGGGCCAGTCCTCCTGGCGTATCGAGCCAGACCCGAGATCGACGCGCTGCTCGCGCGACTCGCCGCGGTCCCCGCCGAGACAGACATCAGCGCCGAGGACGGCGTGCGTCATGAGCTCTGGCCGATCCCGGAGCCAGCCGTCATCGAGGAGCTGACCGCCGCGTTCGATGCCCTAGACGCCCTTTATATCGCCGACGGACACCATCGCTGCGCAGCGGCATCCCGGATCGCCGCGATGCGCCGCACCGAGAATCCGAGTCATACCGGGGCCGAGTCCTACAACTTCGTCCTCACGGTGATCTTTCCCCACGATCAGATGCGGATCCTGGATTACAACCGGGTCGTCAAGGATCTGCATGGTCACGGCGTCGACTCGCTGATACAGCGTCTCTCGGTCGCCTTTCAGATCGAGGGCAGTCCGGTGCCGGTGCGCCCGGAGCAGCCCGGAGAGCTTGGCATGTACCTGGCTGGACACTGGTACCGAATGGCCTTGGACCCGGCGCGCATCCCCTTCGATGACCCGGTCGGACGGCTCGACGTCAGCCTGCTGCAAAACAACCTCATCTGCCCCGTCCTCGGCATCCAGGACCAACGGCGCGACGAGCGGATCGATTTCGTCGGCGGAATCCGCGGCCTCGAGGGTCTCAGTGAACGCGTCGATTCCGGAGAGATGGCTGTCGCCTTCTCACTCTATCCGACACGCATGGAAGACCTGATGGCAGTCGCCGATGCCGGCGAGGTGATGCCGCCCAAGTCGACCTGGTTCGAGCCCAAGCTGTCGGACGGGTTGGTGAGTCATCTCTTGGAGGACTGAGGAGAAGGTCGGATGGTGGATGCGCTTCGCTTATCCACCCTACAGGTGGCCGTTTCACGGGTGGTGGATGCGCTTCGCTTATCCACTCTACGTGTTGCCGCTTCAAGGGAGTATCCCTTGAGGCGGGTCTGTATCGATGTCGTCTCGTGTGTCTCTGGCCGAATTCGCCTGCTGACCGCTGCCCACCAAGAGCCGCTTAGCCAACCATGGTCAAACCCACCTACAACCTCCCGGAGTCGCATGACGACGACGAGCACGCGATCCGTCACTGGCTCGATGGGTTGGCGAGCCATTACCCGGCCGAGGAGCTCAAGCAGATCGCGGGCGCCTGCGCGGCGCTGACGCGCTGCCGAGGTGACCGCCGGATCGAGACGGGTGAGACCCATGTTCGGCATGTGCTGTCCACCGCCGACACCCTGGCGCGCCTGCGGATGGATTCCGAGACCCTGATCGCGGCCCTGCTCAGCGGATGTCTGAATGAGGGCGATCTCACCCAGGCCCAGATCGATGACCGCTTCGGCCCGGGTATCGCCCGCATGGTCGGGGACCTCGCACAGATCGGGCAAATCACCGACGTCGACGCCATCATCGCGGCCAAGGATCAGGACGAGCACGAAGAAAACCTGCGCCGCCTGCTGCTCGGGATCGCCGAGGACGTCCGGGTCGTGCTGGTGGTGCTGGCTGAGCGCGTCCACCTGATGCATTCCATCAAGGATCTCGAGCCCGAGCGCCGCGCCAAGATCGCGCGCGATACGCAGCGGATCTATGCCCCGCTGGCCAATCGGCTCGGCATCTGGCAGGTCAAGTGGGAGCTCGAGGACCTGAGCCTGCGCTACCTCAAACCCGACGAATACAAGCGCATCGCCAAGCTGCTGGCCGAGCGACGCGAGGAGCGCGAGCGCTATATCGCGGCCGTGATTCAGACCCTGCACGACAAGTTCGACGAGGCCCGCATCGACGCCGAGATCACCGGCCGCCCGAAGCACATCTACAGCATCTGGCGCAAGATGCAGCGAAAGGATGTCGAGATCGGCGAGATCTTCGACCTGCGAGCGGTGCGGATCCTGGTCGGGACGGTCGCGGACTGCTATGCGGCACTCGGCGTGGTGCACGGACTCTGGAAGCATATCCCTCGAGAGTTCGACGACTATATCGCGACACCCAAAGGCAACATGTACCAGTCGCTGCACACGGCCGTGGTCGGTCCCGAGGACAAACCGCTGGAGGTGCAGATCCGCACCCACGACATGCACCGCCACGCCGAATTCGGTGTCGCCGCCCACTGGGCCTATAAGGAGTCCAAGGCGCACGACACGGAGTTTCAGCGGCGCGTCATCTGGATGCGCAACTGGCTCGAGCTCAAGAACGAGGGGGATGAGACCAGCAGCTTCCTCGAGCGTTTCAAGGCCGAGTTCGAGCCGATTCACATCTATGTGCTGACCCCGCAGTCCAAGGTGGTCGAGCTTCCCAAGGGTGCCACGCCCCTCGACTTCGCCTATGCCATCCATTCCGAGGTGGGCAACCGCTGCCGCGGCGCACGCATCAACGGGCGCATCGTTCCGCTGAACTACGAGCTGCGCAGCGGCGAGACGGTCGAGATCCTGACCCAGAAGAACGCCGCGCCGAGCCGCGACTGGCTGAGCCCGCACCACGGCTACCTGACCACGGCGCGCGCGCGGAATCGGGTCCGCCAATGGTTCAAGCAACTGGATTACGACCAGCATCTCCAAGGCGGCCGGGCGACCCTGGAGCGCGAGCTGACCCGACTGGGTATCACGGGCAAGCCCAACCTGGAAGAGCTCGCCACCCGTTTCAACTTCAAGCGGGGCGAGGATCTCCTGGCGGCGATTGGCCGCGGGGACCTGTCGGTCGGACAGGTCGCCCGTCAGGTCGGCGAGCGCAAGGCCGAAGAACCGAAGGAAAAGGCGCCAAAGCCGCGTAAGGCCCCGAAGCACCGGGCCGACTCGCCCACCGATGTCGTCGTCGAGGGTGTCGACGATCTCATGACCCACATGGCGCAATGCTGCAAGCCGGTGCCGCATGACCGGATCGTCGGATTCGTCACCCGTGGGCGCGGTGTCACCATCCACCGCAAGAACTGCAGCAACCTGATCAACCTGCCGGCAGGGGAGGCCGAACGTCTGATCAGTGTGCGTTGGGCGGATCAGCCCGACAACACGGGTTATCCGGTCGACGTGATCGTGATCGCATCCGACCGCAAGGGCCTGCTCCGGGATATTTCCTCCGTCCTCTCCGACGATGATGTCGACGTGCTCGGCGTCAATACACATTCGGAACGATCCACCGACACGGCCGCCATGCGCTTCACCCTCGAGGTCAAGGACAAGGGACATCTGAAGAAGATCCTGACAAAGCTGCAGCAGATCCCGGATGTCCTCGAGGTCCGGCGGTCTTACTGACATGGCGAAGACCGAATTCGACTCGCCTGAACACCCGTTCGGGCAGACATCCCTCAGACAAGTCGCCGGGGCCTTCCACATCTGTGGCCCGATCGATTCGATCGAGCCACTCGGTCGGGGCCTGATCAACGACACCTACAGGGTCGGGGCCGGCGGCAGACACTACGTGCTTCAGCGGATCAACGGCACGGTGTTTCCGGATCCGCGTCGGATCATGGCGAATATGCAGGCACTCGATCGGCATGCGAAACAGCGGCAACGGCTTGAACAAGGCGTCGGCCTTCGGGTCCCTGCGCTGATCGCAACCCGCGAGGGCGATGCGAGCCTGCTCGGCGCCGACGGCGCAACCTGGCGACTGATGGAGCTGATCGAGGGCGCGGTCACCCTGGACCGGATCGACCATCCCGACCAAGCCCGCGAGGTCGGCACCCTACTGGGTCGTTTCCACACCCTGGTCCAGTCGCTGCCCGTCGAGACGCTCGTGATCGCCCTGCCTGGCTTCCATGACACGCCGGCCTATCTCGCAGACTGCATGGCCGTCCTGTCGCGGGTCGAGGCGTCCCGAAACGACACCGAGCTCGATGACTGCATCCGGTTCGTGAGGGACCGCCAGGCGCTTGCAAGCCGACTCGCAGACGCACATGACCAGGGCCGGATCCCGCTCCGGGTCACCCACGGCGATCCGAAGCTGGACAATCTGCTCTTCGCGAGCACGGACGGACGCGGTCTCGCCATGATCGATCTCGACACCCTCCAGCCTGGCCTGATCCTGCAGGATATAGGCGATTGTCTGCGCTCCTGCTGCAATCGCAGCGGCGAGTCCGCGGACGGCCGCAGGCAGGTCTCGTTCGATCTCGCAATTGCGGAGCCGATCCTCCGGGCCTATGCCGAGCAGACCAAGGGTTGGCTCACCGAGGGCGAGATCGACCTGATGACCGAAGCCATCCGGCTCATGCCCTTCGAGCTGGGGCTTAGATTCCTGACCGACCACCTCGAAGGCGACCGCTATTTCAAGGTCGCCGAGCGGGGCGAGAACCTCCATAAAGCCGGTATCCAATTCGCATTGGTCACGGATATCGAAGACAAGGCCGAAGACATCGAGGCAATGGTCAGCCGCTATTTCCGCACCACCCCCTAGGTTGTGCCGGGGCGCGAGCGAGACCCAACCAACTGGCGGTGCATGTTGTGCTTCCTATCGTCAGCACAACCGACGGCGCTTCGACAAAAACCGGAGACTAAACCGTGCCCGAAACCCATGACCCGCTGCTGTCTCCTCTGACATGCCTCGCCGATCTCCTCGAACGGATCGGGCACGCGCGCGCCGCGGAGGTCGCGGATCAGGTCGCACTCCTCGGGGAGTCACCCGAGCGCGTGCGGCGCCGCATCGACGCCAACGACTGGTGGTCCGGCGCCGGCTCCCTGGCGGCCGAGACCATGGCCGACAATCCGGGTCTGCCGGAGGCGATCTGGCATCGGGAGGTCCGCGAGTTTCGCGAGCTGATGATCGAGATCGGCGAGATCCTGCTCGCCCAAGGCGGCGCCAACCCAGGCATCTCGTCCTGGCTGCTCGCCTTCAACAACTGGAACGCATCCGAGGTCTGACCTGGAAGGCGTCAACAGTCCTGTCCAGGCTTGAGGTGACGCGCCTGGCGCGTCGGGGTTGCGGCCCCGGCCTTGCGAGACGGCGGCGGGATCGTCCGCGTGGCCGCAAACGACAATCGTCCCCGCGCCCCGCTGGTCTCGTAGTCAGCCAGTAGTGCGTCGCGAGCCGCCGTTCCTGTGCCGCGGGTCGACAGCCAGTCATGCAGACACTCGTAAAGATGCTCGGTCGCTATACCATGGGCCTTGCCCAATCGCGCATACGACCAGTCGGACCAGGTGAGAAAGCGCTCAAACGGCGCGTCTTCCAGAAGTAGCGGGAGCGTGCGAGAGAATCGGCCCGAATTGCCCACCAGATCCCAATAGCGCGCAAAACGGGCCAGCCGCTGCAGGGTCGCAGGGTCGATTCGGTCGTTCGCGAGCAGGGCGTAAGGCGGGTCCGGGCTGAACAGCATCCCGAAGGACTCCGTGTGCCGGCTGACCGGCGCGCCACGCAGCCGCTTCAGGATGCCGACCTGGATCTCGTGCGGCCCGAGGCGCACCAGACGGTCGAAGCCTGCCGCAAAGGAGGCCAGATCCTCGCCGGGCAGGCCGATGATCAGATCGACATGCAGATGCGCCTCGGTTTCCGCGCGCAGCCACCGCAGATTGGCCTCGGCCAGCGCATTGTCCTGACGCCGCGAGATCAAGGCATGCACCTCGGGATTGAAGGTCTGGACACCGATCTCGAGCTGCAGCGTGCCCGGTGGAAAGGCGGCGATCACCCGCTTCAACCGCTCGGGCAGATGATCCGGAATCAGCTCGAAGTGCAGGAACGGCGGATCCTCGGGCCGCGCGCGAATGCGCTCCAGAAAGAACCCCAGGATCGCCAGCGCGGTCTCGAGCTTGAGGTTGAAGGTGCGGTCGACGAACCTGAACCCGCGCGCACCGCGATCGTACAAACGCCCGAGCTCCAGAAGCAGCGGCTCGAGCGGAAACGGCCAGGCGGTGCGATCCAGAGCGGACAGACAGAACTCGCACTTGAAGGGGCAGCCGCGTGATGCCTCGACATACAGGCGTCGATGTCGAAGGTCGTCGTCCGAGAATTCGTCGTAGGGAAATGCGATCGTCTCAAGCGGCGGCTGCTCCCCGGCATGCACCTGCGACAAGGGAGGCCGCCCGTCCAGGATGGCGCGCGCAAGCGGGGCGAAGGTCACCTCCCCCCAACCCGTGACGACATAATCAGCCAACTCGCAGATCCGCTGTCTCTCGGCCTCGTGGCTCACCTCCGGCCCCCCGACTACGACCACGACGTCCGGGGCCACCGCCTTGAGCAAGGCGACGACCCGCGTCAGCGGCTCGACGTTCCAGACATAGACGGAAAGCCCCACGATGCGCGGCCGTTCCGCCAGCAACTGCTCGACCACCTCCTCGGGCGCGACGCCGACCACCAGCTCACGCAGCACGCAGACCTCACGCAGCGCCCCGAGATTCGCGCGCAGATAGCGCAGGGCCAGCGAGGCATGCGCATAGCGGGCGTTCAGGGTCGCGAGGACGATCGAGGGCGGCATGAATGGGCTCCTGGTCCGGTGGACAGATTACTTGATGTAGTCCGACTCATGTGGAGTCGAGTCCGCCGTCACCGGAGCGCAGTATGATTGCCCCAATCGTTCGCATGCGATTGCAGAAACCGCTATCGTTTCGATGTGCGAGCCGCTCGGACAACCCCCGGACCGTCCGGCCAGCGGCAAGCCGATGCTGCGCATCCCGCCGAATGTTCACGCCAAAGCACTTCGATCCGCCGAGTGAAAAGGGGCCGGGGTCAATTCATGGTCGATACGGATCCGTGTGCCGCGGGGCACAGGGCAAACGTAGCGGAAATTGAGCCCTTTCCCCCC
>RRYU01009369.1_pt1 | contig 41659 bp, 30 predicted proteins | sample 2162651 | NCBI WGS metagenome assembly RRYU01 (sample SAMN10267283, study PRJNA491782) | microbial mat metagenome | isolation source: biomat in the production well | place: Japan: Minami-Kanto gas field, natural gas well KTG3 | collected 2017-06
CCCCCCCGGGGCGCAGCAGCGCCAGGACCCGGCAGCGGAACCGCGGGTGATCGAGCTGGCGCCAATGGCCCAGCCTGCCCGGATCCGCCGTCGGCATTGGGCTGTCATGCTGTCCTTCGTGGTGCTGGTGCTGCTGCCCGTGGCAATATCCGGCTGGTACCTGTCCCGTGTCAGCGTCGACCAATATGCCTCGGTCGCCGGGTTCACCGTGCGCCAGGACCAGGGCGCGAATGCCGGAGACCTGTTGGGGGGCTTCAGTCAGATCGTCAGCAGCGGCAATTCCTCCGACACCAATATCCTGCACAAGTTCATCCAGAGCCCGGCACTTCTGAAAACCCTGGAAGAAGATATCGGCCTCATCGCCCATTACTCCGGGCCTCATGGCAAGGATCCCATATTCGGCCTCGACCCCGACGCCGATGCCGAAGACCTCGCCCATTACTGGGGCCGGGTGTCGAACATCTTCAACGACCAGTCCTCGGGGCTGATCGAATTGCAGATCCTGGCATTTGACCCGAAGTTTGCGCAAACCGTGGCCCAGACCGTGCTGCGGGAAAGCCAAAGCCTGATCAACACGCTGAATGCACAATCGCGACAGGACATCATTCAATATGCCGAGCGTGATCTTGAGCTTGCCCAGGAGCGGTTGAAAGCCGCGCAGAATGCACTCACTCAATTCCGCAACCGCACCCAGATCGTGGACCCGGAAACCGATCTTCAGGGGCGCCTGCTGGTGCTCAACAACCTGCAACAGCAGCTTGCCGATGCACTGATCGATGCCGACCTGCTCTTGGATGACAGCGGCCTGGAAGACCCCCGCGTCTTGCAGGCACAACGCCGAATCGAAGTGATCCGCAGGCGCATCCAACAGGAGCGCGAAAATGTCGCCTCGGAAAACAGCGCCGTCGGTGGCGTAGATTACCCGGTGTTGCTGGCAGAATATGAAAACCTGCTGCTGGACCGGCAGTTTTCGGAGAAAAGCTATAGTGCTGCCCTGGCCGCGCTGGAAAGCGCACGCGCCGACGCGGTGCGCCAAAGCCGTTACCTGGCGGTGTTCATCGAACCGACCCTGGCGGAAAGCGCCGAGTTCCCGCGCCGCTGGACCTTGTTCGGCCTGACCGCTCTCTTCGCCTTCCTGGTCTGGTCCATCCTGGTGCTGATCTATTACAGCCTGCGCGACAGCCGGTAGGGCCACCCCATGCTGCGCTTTGAGAATCTCTCCAAAAGCTTCCGGGTGCGCGATCATCGCAAGACGGTGATCGACAACCTCAATCTGGACCTGCCGGACAAGAAGTCGCTTGCCCTGCTGGGTCGTAACGGCGCGGGCAAATCGACCCTGCTGCAGATCATTGCCGGCATCACCCCGCCCGATACCGGCCGGGTCGTGTGCAATGGCGCCATCTCCTGGCCTGTCGGGTTTGGCAAATCGCTGCACCCCCAGATGACGGGCGTGCAGAACACCCGCTTCGTTGCCCGCATCTATGGCGTGGACAGCGACGAGCTGATCGCCTTCGTGGACAGCTTTGCCGAGCTGGGAGAGCATTTCGACATGCCCGTGGGCAGCTATTCCGCGGGCATGAAGGCACGGCTGGGGTTCGGTCTGTCGATGGGGGTGCCGTTTGACATCTACCTGATCGACGAGGTCACCGCGGTGGGAGACCGCGCCTTCAACCGCAAGAGCCGGGCGGTGTTCCGCAAACGTGTCGCCAATGCCGGTGCCATCATGGTCAGCCACCAGATGAGCGCCATCCGCAAATTCTGCGATTCCGGCATCGTGCTGCACAATGGCAAGGTGCAGTATTTCGAAGACCTGGAAGAGGCGATTGCCCTGCACCAGGCCCTGCTGGACTGAGGCAGCGCGCGCCCCTGCCCCACCCTACTGGTTGAGGATTTCCCGGTGAAAGCGGCGCAACAGCAAAACGCCTGCCGCGATCGACACAAGCGTCACCCCCCAGATATAGGCGCTGGAGACATAGTTCGGATCATAGCCCTGAAAGAACCCGCTGCGCATCAGGCCGGTGACATGCAAAAGCGGGTTGAACCACAGGATGTCCTGCGCCACCTGCGGCAGGTCTTCATATATGTAGATCACCCCCGAGGCCAGAAACAGCGGGCGGGTGATAATGACCCAGACATTGGTCCAGACCGGGTAAAAGCTCATGATGCAGGCATTGACCATGCCCACGCCCACGGCCATCAGCACCCCGGCCAGCATGGCCTCGACGATCTTGCCGAACTCCAGCGTGCCGGGGCTGTCGATCACCATCAGCGTGCCGAAGAAGATGACGAAGGCCACCAGGTAGCTTGTCAGCGCATTGAGGATCAGGCGGCCAGCAACCGCGTCAAACCATGTCACCACCGGATAAACCAGCAGCGCCTTGGAAAACTTCAGCGCATTCATCGAGACCGCGACAGTGGTCTGGTAGGTGTTGAACGGGATGAAGCCGGTTGCGTAGAACAAAAAGAAACTGTTGCCCAGGGACGGTGTGCGCAGCAAGAGCGAAAAGCCGATGGATAGCATCAGCACCATGCCCAGGGGCTGCAGGATGGCCCAGAGATACCCCCCGGGCGAGCGACCATAACGTGCGCTCATCTCGCGCAGCACCAGCGCCGCGATGATCCCGCCACGCGCCTGCAGCACAGAACGGCGGCGAGGCGATGGCAAGGGGGGGTACCGCGACGCCATGCAGATACCCCAGCGCGATCGTGTGAATGGACCCGCCTGTGCAAGCGCCGGAACCTCGTGCGTCAGGATCCGCCTCGCAGATCCTCCAGCATGGACAGAAGTGTGGAGTCTTCCGGGCAGGCCCGGCTTGCGAGCTTCAACAACAAGATAGCCTCCTGTTTGCTGATCTTGTTTTCCGCAAGCATCTTCTCGGTAAACTCCAGCAGAAAGACGATCTCGCGGTCTTCAATTACGACAAGGTTCTGGATCGCCAGGATGTTTTTATACACCTCGGCGACATCGCTTACATTGAGGCTCGACTGCTCTGCCTTGTCCGCATTCTCTGTCTTCGGTCGCGGGAACAGGTTCTTTTCCTGTCCGAAATAGCGCGCGAAAAACGCAACATTCGACTCGTTGAAAATATCATACATCTCTTCCTGGCGCGGGTCGGTCACAGGCCCCCCACCCTTCAGGCAGTCCAGTTCAAGGGCATGGTTTTTCAGATGGACAAGCGTTGGATCCGGGTAGCGGCCAACGTAAAACTCCCGGCTGTTGTTGATGGCATGGAAAACCTGCGCCTGATCACGTGACATCGACTCATTGGCAGAGTCGATGTCGAAATTCAACGCCTCCGGATCCACCCCGGGCAAGGCATGACTCAGGAAATCCTTCCGGATATCACCGCCGGTAAACTGCTGCTTGTCGAACAATCTTGGCAACAGCGCGTCCTTGCCAAAGACCGTTTCCCATTTTTTGAAAAACTCCAGGTAATTATAGTAATGGCGCTTGGCTTTTACGTTTTTCTGAAACCCGGTGATATCGCGGGTGATCTGCGCTTTCAGGCCGGTGGAATACAGGCTGGTGCGCACCTTGGACTGTTCCCGGAAATAGCAGACAATCTGGTAGTCATCGAAGAACCTGTCCAGAAAGGTCTTCAGCTTGCGGATTTCTTCCACCGTTCTCAGGCGAGAGTGAAAATGCTCGGAGGTGATCAGGAAGATCTCGTGGTCCTTGCGCTTGTCGGCAATCTCACGGGCAAACATCTTGTCGTAGCTCTTGAAGAAGGCGGCCCGATCCTGCTCGTTATGCACGCCGTTTCTCTTCAGGAACTGGTCAATGGGGGTTTGGAAATAGGCCGCCAGTTTCCGGTTGTTGGGATAGCCCGAGCTTCGTGTGATCGCGACACCCTGAGAGGAAAGAGCACCCTCATTTTCGTAAAACCACTTCTGAAGAAGTGTCGTGCCCGTCTTCTCGGTGCCAATATGCAATACGCAACGCATAACCACGACCCACCCGTTTGATATGTCTGTCTTAAGAAGGCCCTGCCCCCTGCCGCCCCCTGCCTATCCCGGAATCGCGGCATTGGCCACATGATCACGCGAGGGGTCGATCACTTGCCTTGATTGCGGCTGGCATATTCCCGGACCCAACCCAGAAACGCCCGTTCAGGCGATTTCAGCGGCGGGCTGCCGGTGCTGTGCCAGAAGGCGCGCCAGTCGGTCTCGAGTGCATAGACATCCATCCCTGGCGCCAGAGCTTTCACCTGCTCATATAGCTCTGCATCGAACAGGCCCACGGCCACCGGTTCCACCAGACCTTCACGGCGCACCCGGATCAGATCGCCCGGTTCCTCGGCAAGGGTGTAATCGGGCAAGGGGTTGGCCGCGATCATCTTGCGCAGGGCGGCGCGGAACACCCGCAAGGGCGCGTCAGAGCCGGCCTTGTGATGCAGCACCTTCACCGAGACCAGCCAGTCGCGCTGATGACCACAATGCTTGCGGGCCAGTTCATAGACCCGCCGCTCGAGCGGTTTGCGCAACGAGAAATATTCGCGGCTCAGCGTCAGGACAGATTTCGACAGCACCGCCCGGAACAGCCATTCCGACAGTGTCACCGTCACCGACACCATCCGCCCCCCCCGCGTCTTGCGGATCACTTCCCAGCTTTCTATCAGACCAAAGCCCGAGGTGGTCTCTAGCCCGCCGCTTTGCAGGTTGGTGGTGATGCGGGTGCCGGCAAGGCGCTCGAAGGCTTCGCGCAGGCGGGTATAGCTGTCGCCACTGGTATCGCGCCGGGTGGCCACCAGCAGATCATGTGCGGTCAGGCGCAACGTCCGGCTGACCTGGCGGCCCGCGTTCAGCGCCGCCATCAGCTGGCTGATGCAATAGATCAGGATATCCTTGTCATGGATTGTCGCCCGCCCCCGCACCGATGGCGTTACCGTCACCTCGGTCCCGTTATGGTGATAGGTACGGATCTTGCGGTCCGGCCGGGTGGACAGCGCAAACAGCGGATGCTCCATCGAGCCCAGATCGTCCTTTGGACTGGCGTCGAAAATATCGCATACAAACAGGTCGCCAAGGGATGGCTGTGCGGATGTTGTGGTCATGACTGCTCGGTCTTTTGCCGGTTGGATCCCCGTTTTTTGGATTCGGGGTTTCAGTGACACCTACCATAAAGTTATCCACAGCCTCCGTCCATTGCCCAGAACAGCAGAACCCTCATTCAACGTGGGATCAGAGTCATTCTATCCGGGGTTCAGAGTCGCTTTATCGTGGGTTCAGAGTCACTGAAGGCAGAAATAATTCCAAATCCTCTTTTTTATTCAATCACTTAGAAAAAATGAGAAAGCCCGTAACTATTAATAACAGATAAATAACTCTAAAAAAAATGCCGGGACCCTGCCAAAATCAGGGAAAATGCTGCAAAATCATCAGTATCTTCCTAGAAAACACCCGGGATATGCTCTCTTTACTTCCATGTGCTGAGAAATGTGGTATTTTACCCAAAACACAGCACATGGGACATTTCATGAGCCAGCCATCCGTTCCTCCGTATTTCAACATCGATCCCGATGTTGCCCTGTCGGACTTGCCTGAAGCTGCCGATACCCACCAGTTTGAAACCATTGCCAGGCTTTGCGCTGCCGGACGCGATGATCTGCGCACTCGTGGTCTTGAAGAAAATGGCGGTCGGACTTTGCGGCTTTTCTCAACCTGGGAAATCACCCGCTATCTCATACCCGTCGCTGCGGCCCATTTCCGTCGCGTTCTGAAGGCAAACCCCGACCTCCCCCAGGGCCAAAGCGAAACCCCCGGCGGTGCCAAATGGTTTACCCTCGATGAGGTCCTGCACCTGAAGGCGTTCTTCGGGCAGGAGGGATCGAAGACCAAGGAGTACCTGCCCTATCGCCCCAAAGGCCAACCGGCAAAAATCGTCGCGGTCGCCAATTTCAAGGGCGGTGTCGGCAAAACCTCGACCGCCGCCCAGCTGGCCATGTCGGCGGCGCTGGATGGCTACCGGGTGCTTGTCATTGATCTTGATAGCCAGGGGTCGATGACATCGCTGTTCGGCGGCACCGTGGCCGATGAATGGCAGACGGTGTTTCCGCTGATCGCCCGCCATTACGGGCGGCATCTGCAAAGCGAGAACCAGCGCCGGGTTGATCGCGGAGAATCCCCCCTGCCACTGGAAGAACCCCTGAACGAGGCGCTGGGGATAACCGCTGACCAGTTGGTGCAAAAAACCCACTGGCCGAATATCGATCTGATCGGTGCCCAGCTCAATCTTTACTGGGCCGAGTTCCAGATCCCTGTCTGGCGAATGAGTGGCCGAAGCTGGAAATTGTGGGACGCGCTTGGTGATACGCTGGCCGAAGACGGGCTTCTGGATCAGTATGACCTGATCTTCATTGATACCCCCCCGGCGCTTGGCTACCTGACGATCAACGGTCTGGCGGCCTCCAACATCCTGCTGGTGCCGTTTGGCATGTCCTTTCTGGAATTCGACAGCACCGGACGGTTCTTTGACATGTTGCACACCACCTTCCAATCTATTGAAGACGGCGAGAATCTTGCGGCTCGGGCGCTGGGGCGACCCGAGATGGGGTTTGAATGGGATGCCGTGCAGGCGGTTGTCACCCGCTATGACAGCACCCAGCAGGCCGAGATGGGCGCGCTGGTGCAGGCCTACATGGGGTCGGTCCTGTCACCGCAGCGGCAGGAGTTTACCGCGCTGATTGGCCAGGCGGGGGAACAGGTACAAGGTATCTACGAGGCTGACTATCGCGACTTCAACCGCGAAACCTATGCGCGGGGCCGCGAGACATTCGATGCCACCTATGCAGAGTTCAAGAAACTTTTGCTGGGATGCTGGCGGCGGGATGAACTGACCGAAACGGAATAATGTTTCGCGCGCGAAACACTGGTGGAAGACCACCGGGGAAAGGACCAGACCATGGCAAAGCGGAAAAGACTGAAGCCGGCAATGTCAGAGTCACATCAACTGCGACCCGAGGCAGAAGCCCCTGCTCCGCTCACGCCGTCTCTGGCACGCGCACCGATTGCTGCGGTGGCGCAGGAAGCGGCTGCCGTGGCCGCGTTGCAGGAACTCAGCGATGAAATGCACACCGCCCGCAGCGAAGGCCGGTTGCTGCTGCAACTGCCCCTGGAACTGGTAGACGAGGCCCATCTTGTGCGTGATCGGCTGGTCAATCACGATCAGGAAATGGCCGAGCTGAAAGACAGTCTGCGCCGCCGCGGGCAGCAGACCGCCATCGAAGTGGTTGATCTTGGAGATGGGCGTTATGGGCTGATTTCCGGCTGGCGGCGGTTGGCGGCGCTGCGGGACCTGGCGGCTGAGGGAATGAACATCCCGTCTGTCCTGGCGATCGTCCGGCAGCCCCGGGACAGCGCCGAGGCCTATCTGGCCATGGTCGAGGAAAACGAGGTACGGGCGGACCTGTCCTATTTCGAACGTGCCCGTATCGTGGCCCGCGCCGCCGAGCAAGGAGTCTATCCCGATACCCGTACCGCTTTGTCCGGGCTGTTTGCCAGCGCCAGTCGCTCGAAACGCTCCAAGATCGGGTCGTTCCTGACCCTGGTCGAGCATCTTGAGGGGGTCTTGCGCTTTCCTGCCGCCATCGGCGAACGGCTTGGCCTGGCCCTGTCGCAGGTGCTGACCAACGATCCAGGTCTTGCGCTGCAACTGTCCCGGACCTTGCAGCAGAAGGATGTCGACAATGCCGAGGCCGAGGGCGCGCTCTTGTCCGCTTTCGTGCAGGACGCCGGTGTCGCCCCCCGCAAGCGCCCGGCCAAACCCGCCCCCGCATCGCTCAAGAGCCTGCCCTCGGGGCTGACCCTGGTGGAGCGGAAGGGAGAGCTGGTTCTGGGCGGGGACCTTCTGAAAAAGCCGGGTGTTCGCGCCGCGTTGATCAGGGCGCTCGAAACTTTCAAACCCTGAGAGTGTTTCGCGCGCGAAACATTGCCCTCTGACGCGAAAGGCGGGTCTGGAACTCTTACCATGGCTGGGCTAAGAGGCCGCATGGCTTGAGCGGCCCCTGAAAGTTCACGGTTGGGGGTTCACAAAAGGAAGGCACGCGTCTGATGCAGGGCAAAACGCTGATCGTCCATATCGGAGCCCACAAGACCGGATCCACCACGATACAAGAGGCCTTTGCCTCGGATCAGGTGGCGGTGAAAGGGGCCGAAATTCTTTACCCGGCCCGGCTTGACCACAATTATCTGCGTGCAGATTTCATCACCCATGAAACCGGCGAACCCCTACCCAAGCGGGGGCCGCGGCAGTTGGGGTTCGATACCTTGGCGCAGAAGATCGGCGAAAGCAGCGCCGACTATGCGCTGTTGTCGGCAGAGTATTTCGAAAATATCGACCCCGCCCTGATGAAGGATGTGCTGGATAAGCATTTCGCGCCGCATGTCGATCGCATCCGTATCATCGCCTATCTGCGCCCGCATGTGGCGCGCTTGCTTTCGGGCTATGGTGAAGCACTGAAGATCGGCTGGTTCAGCGATGATCTGGACAGTTTCTTCAAACAAAGCCTTGTCGAGGAAGATCTGCTTTTTGCACCGCGCTTCACGCGCTGGCAGAACGTGTTCGGCGATATGTTCACCCTGCGCCCGATGCAGCCTGAGCGGTTGGCAGGCGGATCCGTGCTGGAAGATTTCTTGCATGTCGCCTTTGATGGCCGGGAGGTTCTGAGCGTTCCGGACGTTCGGCAGAACCAGTCTTTGAGTGTAAGTGACCTGGTGTTTCTGAAACTCATCCAGGAGCGGTTTCAGAACAAGAATGGCTGGTTGCGCCATACGTTTGGCTGGGAAATCGCCCGCCAATTGCAGGCGTCCGGTGTGGCCACTGAGAGCCCGCGGCAGAAACTGCAACTGCATGCAGATCTGGCACCGCAGGTGCTGGCGGCCTGTGCGGCGGATGCCCGGGCCGTGGACCAGGCGTTCTGCGCTGGTGAACCGGTGTTCGAACATGCGCTGGAGGCAGGCTGTCGTGACACCTACCCCGTGCCAGTATCGCTGAACCCCGAGGATCATTTCAGTGCCGGAGAGCTGCGCACCCTGCGCACATTGCGCGAGGTGCTTTGGGATATGATGCAGACAAAGAACAACTGGGCCGCCTTCTTTCATGGCCAGCGGGTGCAGGATGTCGAGCGCCGCCGGAAGCAAAAGAGCGGATAGGGGCCGCAAAAGCGGGATTGAAGATGACAGCATTTGCCAATGGGCCGGACGATAAACCGGTTAAAAAGACTCTTGTTCTTCATATCGGAGATCACAAGACAGGGTCTACGACGCTGCAAAATGCCTTTGCCACCGGGCAGGTGCAATTTCGTGATACGACGGTGCTCTACCCTGCCCGGCTGAACCACAATTATCTTCTGGGGCACTTTCGCACCGAGGTTCAGGGCAAACCCGCGCCGCTAGGCAATGCCGGTCAGCCCGGTCTTGAGATGTTGCAGACCCTAATTTCTCAAAGTTCGGACCGGTATATCCTTATATCGGGAGAGGAGTTCGAAAACATCTCTCCCGAGGATTTCCGTGAGGTGCTCGAGCGTCACTTTGTGCATCTTGTCGATGAAATTAGGGTGGTCGCCTATGTGCGCCCGCATGCGTCGCGGTTCCTGTCCAACTATACCGAACTGGTGAAGATCGGAGGCTTCCAGGGCGACATGGATGCCTATCTGGACAAGATACAATCCACCGGGCGGTTCCATTTCGCCCCACGTTTTGAACAGTGGCAGGCTTGTTTCGGTAAAGATTTCATCCTGCGTCCGATGATCCGGGAAGAGCTGCACAATGGTTCCGTGGTGGATGATTTCGTGACGGCGGCCTTCGACGGTGTCGCGTTCACCCTGGGCGATATGCGGTCTGATAACGAATCTATCGGGGTGCGCGAGCTGATGTTGCTCAAGTTCCTCCAGGCAAGGTTCGGTAAGACCAACAAATATGTGCGCCACACCATGGGGCGTGAGGTCGTGCGGCATATGGGGTTGCTGACCGAACCCGGTGCCAAGCCGGCGAAGGTACATCTGCATACCACGCTGGCCGAGGAATTGCGGGCGCGCTACCGCGAGGATGCGCAGGCGCTGGATGCCGGGTTCTTTGGCGGCCGCCCCCTGTTTGAACAAGCGCTGGACAGCACCTGTAACGCTGCGAAACCCGACCCCCTGCCCCTTGAGTCCGAGGCCTATTTCAGCCCTGGGGAGCTGCGACGTCTGACGGCGCTGCGCGAGGTCTTGTGGTCAATGACGCAGACACCACACAATTGGGCGGGCATTTTCCACGAAAACCGTGTGCGGGCCCTTCACAAGCAGGCAGATGTCATGAATACACGGGCCGAGTCCGCTTCGCCGCATCAGGATATTTCCCAATGACCATCCGATCTTCACTTGCAGCCGTGATCGTTACGTTCAACCGGCAGGAAAAACTGGCCAAGGTGATCGAGGCCTTGAAAGCCCAGACTCATCTGCCGGACAAGGTGTTTGTGGTCGACAATGCCTCGACCGACAGCACCGCCGATTACCTGCGCGCGCTGGAAAAGGAAGACAGCCGCTTCGAACATGTGCGCCTGCCGGAAAACATCGGCGGGGCCGGGGGGTTCTACGAAGGGTCGCGTACGGCCTATGACGAAGGGTTCGATTATATCTGGCTCAGCGATGATGATGCCTACCCCGAGCCGAACGCGCTGGAACTGCTGTTGCACAGCATTCAGGATTTCCCCCAGCGGTTCAAACACAAGCCGTCCTTTGCCTGTTCGGCGGTGAAATGGACCAACGGCGATCTGTGCGAGATGAACACGCCGACCACCGTCTGGGACTGGCCGCGCTTCTACGCGCCCGAAACTCCGTATTTCCTGGTCAGCGCATGCTCGTTCGTATCCGTCCTGGTGCCGCGTTGGGCGTTTACCCGCCATGGTTTTCCGATCAAGGATTACTTCATCTGGTATGATGACGCCGAGTTCACCCAGCGTGTCGCCAAGACCTATCCGGGCATCTACTGCCCGCACAGCATCGTTGTGCATGACGTGCCCGAGAACAAGGGCGTCAACTATTCGCTGGTCAACGAGGGCAACATCTGGAAGTTCCGTTATGGGGCGCGCAACGAGGCCTCGTATCGCAAGCGGGAACAGGGTTGGGTGAGCGTAGCCATTTTCCTGCGTGGTGTGCGGGCGCAGATGCGACAGGGCCGGGTCGACAAGCCGCTGCGCCGCGAAGTCTACAAGGCGATCCTCGAAGGGGCGACGCGGTTCGCGCCCAAGATCGAGATCCCAGAGGCGGATGGCAAGGCGTAAGAGGGCGTGACCATGACACAGAAAGATGCGGACGCGAAACTGCCTAACGCTGATCAGGCCAATCTGGACTATGTGCATGATCAGATCGGGCAGGTGCGTTATATCTATGACACGCTTTACCCGGGCGAGCCGCTCGAGGCGCATTTCTGGTGGGAAGAGACCACGGTCGATACGCCGGTGGTGTTCGAACAGAACAATATCTACGGCCCCGACATCTTCGGTCTCAGCTATATCGGGCGTCACCGTTTCGGGCCGGAAGAGGGTGTTGCCGCAAAGCGCGTACACGTGACTATCCCGTCGCCGGAACAGACCAGCCAACCCACTGACGAGCAGACCGCGTGGCATGCGCGGTCCTGGAAGTTCAAGACGGTGCATTCCCATGCGCCGATTGTGGCTGAAGACATCAAATACCGGGTCGAACATCGCCGCCGCACAAAGCTGCGTGGCCGCCACAAGTTTCGTCGGCTGCCTTATTCGGCGGGGGTTTTCCCGGCACAGCCGATGGCGCGTGATACCAGCAAGGCCCCGGCGGTTCTGATCGGGTTTCACTGGCTATCGTATGGCGGGGCCGAGAAGCTGGCCTTTGATACGGTGGACTGGGCTCTGGAACAGGGTCTGCGCGTGGTGGTCATTACCGACGTGAAAGGGCCGCAACCTTTGGCCGGGAAACTGCCGCAGGATGACCGGGTGATGCTGGTGCGCACCGATCAGTATCTGCCCCGCCAACTGGGTTCGGCATTCCTGCCGAAACTGATTGCTCGCGAAAACATCATTGCCACGCATAACCACCACTCGACCGTGCTTTACGACGCGCTGCCCGCGATCAAGATGCATTTCCCGGACGTGGTGAATATCGACAGCACCCATATCATCGAACATGCCGATGGAGGCTATCCGCGGATCTCGGGCGTATGGAGCAACTTCCTCGATTACCACCACGTGATCAGCGACGATCTGAAAAGCTTTTACCGCGAAGATTTTCGGGTGAACCGCAAGGCGGTGATGGGCCGTCTGTTGGATGATCGCCAGCGCGAGGCCACCCCTGCGCCGCTGACAGTGCAGGCGGGCAAGAAAACCGCCAGGGTGGTGTTCGTCGGCCGGATGATGCATCAGAAACGGCCCATCCTGGTGGTCGAGACTTTCCGCCGTCTGGCCAAATGGGGCAAGCGCAACGGTATTGCCATGAGCTTTGACATGATCGGTGAGGGGCCGTATCGGGCGGTGGTGCGGGAATTGTTGGCGCGTTACGGCCTTGAGGGACAAACCCGTCTGCATGCAGCCGGTGCGGATGTGCATGGGCTTTTGGCAGAGGCAGATGTGATGATCTTGCCCTCGACCAATGAAGGGCTGGCGCTGGTGTCTTACGAGGCGATCGAACAGGGCTGTGTGCCGATCACCACTGATGTCGGGGCGCAGCGCGAGATCATCCCTGATGCGTTGTTGGTGCCTTGGGCGCCACGTCGTGCCGTTGCCGGAACCGTGAATATCGTGAAACGCCTTCTGACCGAACAAGGCTTTGCCGAGAAGATGCAGGGCGAGTTGCATGACCGCTTTGCCAAGCTGGCGGCGGAGCCTTCGGCGAAAGAGGTGGTCAGCGAGATCTATGCCAAGGCCCTGGCCACAGCGAAAGAATGATGCTCCGATGCGTCGGTTATGGCTGCATATAGGATCGCATAAAACCGGCACCAGCACGCTGCAACGCAACCTGCGCCGGGCCAAGAATGCCGGGCAGTTCGGCCCTTATCGCTATCTGCATTTCAAAGGTCATTTCCAGGCCAACCCGATTGTCCGGATCGAAGGGCAGGGGGCCGATATGCAGGCTCTGGTACAGCATGATCTGGTGGAACAACTGATCCCGCCGGACGGCGACGGGGTGCTGTCCACCGAGATGCTGTTCTGGCTGAGCGATCAGGCCCCGGTGACGGCGCTGGCACAACAGTTGCGGGCGCATTTCGACGAGATCAAGGTGGTGGCCTATTTGCGGCGGCAGGATGCCCTGGCTCTGTCACACCGCAAGCAGGTGGTGATGGGGGTGGCGGCGCTGCAATTCTATGGCTGCCAGATCTCGGCCTTGCCCACCTATCAGCCGCATATGCAGCGCTATTTCGACTATGCCGCCAAGCTGGCCCTGTGGGAGGAGGCGTTCGGTGCCGATGCGCTGGTTGTGCGCCGGTTCGAACCTGCCCATCTGGTCGGCGGTGACACGGTCAACGACTTCTTCACGCTGATCGGGGCACCGTTCGAAAAACGGGTCGATGACGTGAATCAGGCTCTGTCGCGCAGCGCGGCGCTTGCGGGTCTGTGGCTGCGGCAACAGCCGACGGACTATCCGCGCCAGGCGTTTGAACCGTTGCTTTATGCCATCGAGGATAGCGACAGGTTGATGCCATCGCGGGCTGACGCCGAAGCCTTCCATGCCCGTTTCGCAGCGAGCAATGAGGCGCTGGTGCGGCGCTATGATCCCGATGGGCCGACGACGTTTTTCAATGCGGATTTCTCGCGCTATCCGGAACAGGGCAATGACAGCCTGACCGATCTGAAAGTGGATCTGGCAGAGCTTGAGGCCAAGGTGAAAGCGCAGCTTTAAGGGTGCTGGGTTTTCCCGTCTCAGAACAGATCGTTCCAACCCGTCCCGTCATGACAGCGCAGCTTGCCCGTGGCGCTGTCGAAATAGATATCCCCGGCAGACGGGCTGGCCGGGGCTGTGGATGGCTCCAGCCGCATCAGGTCCTTGACGTGCAGCGGGGCGGCGGGGGAGGTCATGCCCGCCCCGATATGGCCGGTGGTGGCGTCCACGGTCAGCGCTTCGGTCCAACCGGACCCATCCGCGCTGACCTTGATGGCGAAGTCATCCTTGCCCGAAAGCCCCATCTCGGCCCGGCCTGACCAGCCGGTCTGAAACAGCAATGTGCCTGTGTCTGAGGTGGCGGATTTGTTGACCTTCAACTGATGCCCACCCCCGGCATGGGTCAGCAGGGTTGCGTCTGATGCCACGGCCAGCCGGTTGGTGGCATCCGAGGAGGTGGCGATGCCCACCCCATCGAGGTTTTGCATATCATCGCTGATCACGGCCCAGGCCGTGCCGTCCCAGACCCGCAGCTCATCCGCAGTCAGCCCCCAGGCGCGCCAGCCTTCCCGGGGCAGCACGTATTGCCAGGCCCCGTCGACCCAGGCCGCCAGCAACCCGGCCTGTCCGCTCCAGTCGCCAGTGGGGCTGGGCCCCAGCGCATAGACATGACCCTCGGTGGGCAGGGCAGGGGGCGTGGTTGCGTCAAACCCCTGCACGACCAACTGCACCAGGATATCAAGCTGGCGCAGGGCTTCGTTATGGGTGACGTGTTTCTGGGCTTGCGCCGGCATCAGGTAGGGTAGGGCGAGATTGTGCGAAGCGTTGGACATGGGCGAACCTTCCGGGAAGTCTGTGATGCGCGCGATCCTTGGGGCAGGGGGTTTGGAAAAAATGAACCGACCGTACGCTGCGGCGAAATAGGGTCGATTTTGACGATTTTTCAAATCGTCAAAATCCATTTGCTGAGAAACAGCAAAACCGCGGTGGTTTGAATGCCGCTCCCGGTTTGGGTGAATCCCTTGTTCTCGCAGGGGTTTTGCCGCACAAAGTTGCCTAGGATTGACTTGCCCTCAGGAGCCACATTCATGATTACCCCCGTTCTTCTTTGTGGTGGGTCCGGCACGCGGCTCTGGCCGCTTTCGCGCAAGAGCTATCCCAAGCAGTTTTCACCGCTGCTGGGGGAACAGTCGCTGTTTCAGGCCTCGGCCGAACGGCTTTCGGGGCAGGGTTTTACGCAACCCATGGTTCTGACCAATTCCGATTTCCGTTTCATCGTCACCGAACAGCTGGCCGAAGCGGGCATCGACCCCGGCACCATCCTGATCGAGCCGGAAGGGCGCAACACCGCCCCCGCCATTCTTGCCGCCGCGCTTTATCTGGCGCGGGGCAAAGACCCCGCTGCAATGATGCTGGTGGCCCCTTCCGACCACGTGGTGCCCGACTCGGGGGCCTTTCGTGAGGCGGTCAAAGCCGGGGTCCCGGCGGCTCAAGACGGTCAGCTTGTCACCTTCGGCATCAAGCCGATCCATGCGGAAACCGGCTATGGCTATCTTGAACTGGCCGAAGACCCCGGCGATTTCGCAGCGCGACCTTTGCCCCTGAAGCAGTTCGTGGAGAAACCCGATGCCACCCGCGCCGCCGAGATGCTGGCAGCGGGTAATTTCCTGTGGAACGCGGGCATCTTTCTGTTTTCGGTCCAGGCTATCATCGACGCCTTCAAGACCCATGCGCCGGAGCTGTTCGACCCGGTCAAGAAGGCCGTGGATCGCAGCTGGCCCGACCTTGATTTTGTGCGCCTTGATCACCCGTCCTGGAGCGAGGCCGACGATATCTCGATCGACTACGCGGTGATGGAACGTGCCGACAACCTGTCGGTCGTGCCCTTTGCTGCCGGTTGGTCTGACCTTGGTGGCTGGGACGCGGTCTGGCGCGAAGCCGGACCGGATGCACGTGGTGTGGTCACGTCGGCCAATGCCACCGCGATTGACTGTGACGATACGCTGCTGCGCTCGGAAGATGACGGGTTGGAAGTGGTCGGGATCGGCCTTAGCAATATCATGACCATTGCCATGCCCGACGCGGTGCTGGTGGCCGATATCTCTCGTGCGCAGGATGTGAAACAGGCTGTCGTGGCACTGAAGCAGAAGAAGGCCAGACAGGCTGAAGCTTTTCCCAAGGACCACCGTCCCTGGGGTTGGTTCGAAAGCCTTGTTATTGGCGACCGCTTCCAGGTGAAGCGCATCGTCGTCCACCCCGGGGCGGCTCTGAGTTTGCAAAGCCACCACCACCGCGCAGAACACTGGATCATCGTCGAAGGCACCGCCAAGGTCACCGTCGGCGATCAGGAGAGCCTGTTGTCAGAAAACCAGTCGGTCTACGTGCCGCTTGGTGCCATGCATCGACTAGAAAACCCCGGCAAGGTGCCGATGGTGATGATCGAGGTGCAAACCGGGGGATATCTCGGCGAGGATGATATCGTGCGGTACGAGGATGTGTATGCGCGGGAGTAGGGGAGGGTTTTGAGCGTTTCACGACAAAACAGCGATTCAGATTTGCTGCGAAACGCTATAGTTGAAGGTCGAACCGATGACCGGTACCCAACGTCTTAATCCGTGCAGAACAGGATCAACGCGACCTTATGAAATATCTTTTCATTCACCAGAACTTCCTGGGCCAGTTTCAGCACATGGCCCGGCATTTTGCCCGGAACCCGAAAAACGAAGTTGCCTGTATCTGCCATCCGGGCAAGCCGAACATGCCCGGGGTGAGGAAGTTTGATTATACGCCGCACCGCCAGGTTACCCAGGGCATTCACCCCTATCTGATCCGGACAGAGGCGGCGGTGATCAACGGGCAAAGCGTTGCCCGGGTGCTCATGCAATTGCGCCAGGCTGGCTGGGTGCCGGATGTTGTCATCGGCCATCCGGGCTGGGGAGAAACCCTGTTTGTCAAAGATATATTCCCGAATGTGCCACTGATTTCTTTCAGCGAGTTTTTCTATCGCAGCACCGGGGGTGATTTTGGGTTCGACCCCGAATTCCCCGCCACCGAAGACGGAGCGCTGCGCCTGCGTACCCGGACCTCCCAGCACCTTCTGGCGCTGGAGGCGGCTGATCTGTCCTATACGCCGACCGAATGGCAGAAAAGCCAATACCCCGAACCCTATCATCCGCTGATCGAGGTGGTGCATGACGGGATCGACACCAATATGGTTCAGCCGGATCCGGCGGCCACTCTCTCGCTTTCAGGCGGGATGACCTTGAACGCCAGGGATGAGGTCATCACATTCGTGTCGCGCAACCTTGAACCTTATCGTGGGTTCCACACATTCATGCGGGCCCTGCCCGAGATTCTGGATCGTCGCCCCAATGCGCAGGTCGTCGTGATCGGTGGTGACGAGGCCAGCTATGGCGACATGCCCGCAGGCGGCGGCAGTTGGCGGACAAAACTGACAGCTGAAACTGGCCTGAACTCCGACCGGGTGCATTTCCTCGGCAAGATACCCTATACGCAGTACCTTCAGGTCCTGCAGATCTCTTCAGCCCATGTATACCTGACCTATCCGTTCGTCCTGTCTTGGTCGATGCTTGAAGCCATGTCCGCCGAATGCCTTGTGGTCGGCTCGCGTACCGCCCCGGTGGAAGAGGTGATCGAAGATGGGGTGAACGGAGTGCTCGTTGATTTCTTCGATCCGGCGGGTCTGGCTGCGAAACTGGATGAGGTATTGTCTGACCCGGAGGCATATCAAGGCCTGCGCAAACAGGCACGACAGACTGTTATGGACCGGTATGAGTTGCAGGATTGTATTGCCAAGCAGATCAACCTGATCGAGCGGGTGATCGGGAAACAGGCCTGACGCGGTTGTCCGGGGCGGGATGCTTTGATGTTGTGAGCGTTTCGCTGCGACCCTATGCTTCAGGCCCATGATAAAGCGCCTTGGGAGAGAGGGCATATGGCCGACAGCACCTTTCCGCAAAATCCGGCCTATGCCGGCTCAAATCCCTATCTGAAGGCGTTGATCGCAGGATCCTGGGGGTCGAGCGAGACCGGGCCCGTTCTGGTGGAATACGCGTTGCGCGATGGCGCGGATCCGCTCTCCAGTGGCTCTTTTTCTGACGGATATTCCGGGAAGGTCTGGGAGAGTTTCGAACAGAGCGCCCTGCAGGCTGCGGTTGCAGCGTGGGAAGATGTGGCGCTGGTCAACCTGGAGCAGGTCGAGAGCGGCGCTTCACAAGCCGATGTCTGGATGTGGTTGGGTGATGATGCAGAGATCGGGTATCTGGGCTGGAGTGAAAGCCCGGGGTCAGGCATCAATGAGCCACTCTACATCGCCTTCAACTTTGAAGATGATAGTTGGACGCAGGCCGGGTTGAGCAGTGGCGGTTACGGTTTTGTGACGCTTTTGCATGAGTTGGGCCACTTGCTGGGGCTGGGCCACCCCCATGACCGGACATATGAGGACACCCGGTTTCCCGGGGTCTCTACCTGGGGCGATCTGGGGTTGGGTGATCAGAACCAGGGTATCAACACGGTCATGAGCTACAATGACGGCTGGCACACACGCTACCGGAATCATTACGAGCCAGAGCATGGTAATGTAGCGACGCCCATGGCGCTGGATATCGCGGCCATCCAGGAAATCTATGGCGCCAACATGACCACCCGCACCGGGAATGACACCTATATTCTGCCTGCCGAAGACGGGGCTGGCACCGGTTGGTCAAGTATTTGGGATGCGGGCGGTCGTGATGTGATCAAGGCCCCCTTTTCCAACCGGAGCTTCATCATCGACCTGCGTGCGGCGCCTCTCGTCGGGGAAAATGCCGGCGGGTATGTTTCGCACACAGACGGGGTTCATGGCGGCTTTACGATCGCAAACGGTGTTGTCATCGAAAATGCGGTAGGTGGCCGGGGGCAGGATGTTCTGACCGGCAATTCGGCCGATAACAGGCTGCAAGGCAAGAGCGGCGACGACCGGCTTATTGGGGAACGCGGCAAGGACAAGATTTTTGGCGGAGCCGGAGATGACGTGCTGTTCGGTGGTGTGGGCCATGACCGGTTGATCGGTGGCGGTGGCGATGATGAAATCTTTGGCGGCTCGGGCCGGGACTATATTTCTGGTGGGACCGGAAGCGATCAGCTTAACGGGCGAGATGGCAGGGATACTCTGACCGGTGGGCGGGGGGATGATGCGCTGACCGGCGGGCGAGGTGCGGATGTGTTCGTCTTCGCATTCGGCAATGACCAGATCGCCGATTACGATGTCGGTACGGATAGACTGAGCCTTGGTGGGCATCTGTTTTCCGACACGATGAGTGCTGCAGATGTTGTCGCCAGATATGCAGCTGTCGAAAGCGATGGGGTCGTTTTCGATTTTGGCGGTGGAAACAGCCTTACACTATACGGGCTGTCGTCACTGACCGGGATCGCGGATGGTCTCGATTTTGCGTAAACCCCGAAATGTTTCGCAGCGAAGTGGCTTTCCTGTTTGACGAGATATGGTTGTCTTAAAACGTCACGCCTTAAACCTGAGACAAGGGGAATGGGGGGTGCAGCAGAACGCGGAAAGCTTCGGGGGTAAGGTATTTAACATAATCTATACTATCACCCACATGATGCTGTAGCCGCAAAGCTAAAATGTCACCCATGAGCAATTCAGGAATGTCACTCTACCCTCAAAAATTAATGAGGGTGAGCGGACATGGGATGGGTGGTTATGAGCGAGCGCGAGCTGAACCGTGTGGAGGTTCTGGTGCAGGTCGATGATGGTAGGTTGAGCATCGATAATGCGGCGAGCATGTTGGCCCTGACGCGTCGACAGATTTTCCGGCTGTTGAAGCGGTATCGTCAGGATGGAGCATCGGCAATCCGGCATAAGGCGCGCGGCAAGCCTCCGAACAACCGCATCCACAAAGCGAAGCGCGACTATGCTCTAAGCCTCATCAAAGAGGATTACGCGGATTTCGGGCCGACCTTGGCGGCTGAGATGCTGGCCGAACATCATGGGCTCAAGGTGTCGCGCGAGACACTGCGCAAATGGATGGTCGAGGACGGGATTTGGTTGTCACGCAAGCAGCGACGCACATTTCACCAGCCGCGTTTGCGCCGGGAGTGCTTTGGTGAGTTGATTCAGATCGACGGCTCAGATCACCGATGGTTCGAGGATCGGGGTGACCCCTGCACCCTTCTCGTCTTCATTGACGATGCGACAAGCACATTGATGGAGCTGCGCTTCGTAAGCTCCGAGAGCACCTTCAGCTACTTTGAGGCTCTGGAAAGTTATCTGCTCAAGCATGGCCGACCAGTTGCTTTTTGCTGCGACAAACACACGGTGTTCAGGGTTCCTAAGCCCAATGAACACATGACGGGCATGACTCAGTTTGGGCGTGCCTTGGCCGAGCTGAACATTGAGATCATCTGTGCCAATTCCTCACAAGCCAAGGGCCGAGTGGAACGCGCGAACCGGACGCTGCAAGACCGCCTGGTGAAGGAACTGCGCCTTGTGGGTATCTCCAACATGGAAGATGGCAACGCGTTTCTGGTGGGCTTCGTTGAACGCTACAACGCCAAATTTGCAAAGGTTCCGGCCAAGCCAGACAACCTGCATCGTGCTTTGAACATCGAGCCAGATCGCCTCGCCGAAGTCTTCTGCCTGCGCGACAAACGCTATGTCACCAAAGACCTTACGCTGAAGTACGACCGCAAGCGCATCCGACTGGAAGTCAATGATCTGACGCGCGGTCTGGTCGGCAAGTACGCGGATGTTTATGAGATGCCAAACGGACGCATCCAGGTGCGGGCAAAAGGCGTTGCCCTGCCCTGCAGCATCTTCGATCCGCATCAGCAGCGCGTGACCCATGCCGCCATCACCGAGAACAAGCATTTGAGCGCTGTGCTGGCGCATATCAAGAACGAGCAAGAGAAAGCCGCGTCTCCGCCGAAGGTCAAACCAATCAGCGCGTAGAATAATTACAAAAAGACTGGGCGTCGGAACACGGGCTGGAACACACTGGCTGACCGCAAACGCATCGCCGAACGCAAAGCCAGCCAGGGCTGCGATAGCTGAGGTCTCCGCCCTGTCAGGCTTTGCTCCCCTCAGCGCCCTTGGTGACACTTCTGCTTTGCGGACCGGGTGACATTTCTACTTGGTTGCAACATGAGGCACCACAGAGGCGACTCAATCATGTTCGAGGTTTCAACTTCACCGCTTCGAAAGCCTCTCTCATTTTGAGGAGGCCTCTTTGGGCGGAGAATGCCTGCCTTACATAGTTCTGTCCGGCACCGGATATAGCGGCCCAATACTGTGCATCCGAATTGAGTTTGTCGATCGCTTGCGCCCATTCCTGCGGGGCGTTTGCAATTATGCAATCATGCCCATGCCTCAGGCCGGTGCCTTCTGCTGCGACCGGGCTGAGGACACAGGGAATGCCATGCGCCACGGCGCTAAGGACTTTTCCCTTGATCCCTGCCCCTGACAAGAGCGGTGCGACGAAAACACGGTGCCTGTCGAAGGCCTCCGAGATATCGGGAACAAAACCTATAGGCTCGACATTATCGGTTGCGAGATTCCGGATCTCGTCAGTCATTGCCGAGCCGTAGATATGCAATATCCCGTTGTCATCCTTTGAAGAGATCAGCGGCATGACCTCCTTCACAAACCATTTTATCCCTTCGGCATTCGGCGGGTGCCGGAACCCGCCAAGAAAGGAAATGCCCTTGCGATGCTCAACAGGCGCAACTGGTTCGGCGACCCGGACAACCCAAGGACAAGTCACAACACGCGCCTGGCCTTCGGTATAGGCCTGAATGACGGAGTGTTCGGCTTCGTTATATGACAGCGTCAGGTCGACGCGTTGGATGATGTCGAGTTCCCGTGCCCGGGTGTTGCGGGCGGTTCCCATGAGGTCGGGATCATTTTGGGATCTGGCCATCCGGATTTCGCGCAGAAAATGGAGGTCGGCATTGTTGAACAGCACTTTCGCATCAGGGGCCAATGCCCTGATCCGCTCCAGAACGGTTTCGGCAACGTTGAATCTTGTAATGAAGAAAGCATCGAAATCAGCCGCATGGTTTTCCAGATACTCACCAGGTGACAGGTAGTATGGAGCGTATATGATCTCAGCGCCGATTTTCTGGAGATATTCGGTATAGGGGCCCATATGGGCAAGGTTCACCGGCAGAAAAGATACCTTGTATCCCAGTGCCTGGACGAGCTTGATTTCCTCAACGGCGGCATAAGACCCGGCATCCTTGTCGCTTTGCGGCACCTCGTTGTCGATGAACAAAACCCGTCCGGCAATATTGCGGTCTTTCTCAAGATCAGGGTTCTGCCCCTCGTCACCAAGGTTATGAAAAGCCTTTTGCCACCGGCCGCGAAACTTCGGGAAATTGGCATCCTGATATTTCTTGAAGCCGGCAGAACGGTCCGTGCCGCTTGTGGCGCCTTCATAGTGATACACTTCTGACGATGGGATGAACCATGTGCTGTATCCGGCCTCGCGCACTTTGAATGCCAGGTCGGTATCCTCGAAATACATCGGTTCCAGATAGGAAGACAGCCCGCCCAGTTCTTTCCAGAGGGCCAGCGGCATCATCAGCGCGGCCCCGGACAGGTAATCCACCTGACGGGCATAGCAGAACCGCGGGTCCTCTGGATTGCCCCCTTTACCGTAATTCCAGGGCTGACCGGTATTCCAGACGATCCCGCCTGCCTCTTGCAGACGGCCATCGGGGTAGATCAGTTTGGAACCCGCCAGGCCGACATTGTCGAACCTGTCAAAGGCCGCCAGAAGTTCATCAAGCCAGCCTGATGTGACTTCGACATCATTGTTCAGCAGGGCAAGATATGTGCCCCGGGCCTTTTCTGCCCCCGCGTTGCACGCCCTGATGAACCGTTGTGGTGTCGTATTCCTGACCACTCGGATCCCGGAGACGAAATCCTCGATATGCGATGTCTCATCCGTAGAAGCGTCATCAACCAGGATGATCTCGTAGCTTGCCTTGTTCTGTGCCAGCAAAAGGCTGCACAGGGTGAAATAGGTGATGTTGATCTTGTTATGCGCCGGAATGATGATGGAAACGTCCGGGGCGGGGGGTGTTTCGAACGCAAGCGGGCGCAAAGAAACTCTGCCATATCCCCCTTCGAGAACGGACAAGGCAAATGCCGCAGTTTCCACCGACACAGCGGCATCTGGATTAGAGCACAGGGCTTTCAGGCTTCGGAAACGGTGCTTGGTCTGCGGAACCAGTTCTTCCGGGTATGGGGCCGGCGAAGCGCCCTGCAGGATGGACAAGGGGGTTACAAGCCGCGGGAAAGTGAATGTCTTAAAAAACAGGGGAAAGCTTCCTGTCCGATCCAGAATTGCAAACTCGTGCACCTGTCCGTCGAGCATGTTTCGCGGAACGCGAAACGCGCAATGATGGGGTGTGAGTACAGCCCTTTCCACCGGCTGCCCATCAATGGAATACACAACGGGCTGTGTTTCTTGCGATGAGAACACAAGGGTATGACCATGATTGTCCCGCAACTGCACAGAGGCGCCGGGGGAGGTGAGAATCTGCTCTTCCTCTTGCCCCAGTGCCACAGATACGGGTGCCCGAAGATCCGGAGAGTCTGGAATATCTCCGATCAGGATGGTTTCCGGGATGAATGGGCCGGACCCCACGATCCGCCGGCAATCGAAAAAGCCGTTTGCAATAGACCGCGTCCGAACCTCCGGCTTTGCAAAAAACAGGTAGGGGGTCATGCCGGACCCGTCGTCCAGGAAAGACAGATGATGAATTTCCACGGACAGTGTTGCATATGTGATCGGCCCCGGAGCGGACAGGGCAATGGCCTGAAAGCCACTTTCTTTCCGTCCGCCGGTCGCTTCCCGGGTCAGATTGAATTCCTCGCGGGCAATCATGCCACCATTGGCATCCCGCAGTATCAACGACCCAGCCATGTCGCTTCGATGCCCGGCGATCAGCAGCGACATTCAAGGCTGGCTACGTGAAGAACACCAAATGCCCAGATGGCAGCACCAGAACTATTGGCCGATGCTGGCGCAGACGATGCAGCAACTGGACTTGTCCCAGAGTGATCTAGCCATAATGCTGGAGGAAATTGACGGGAGTTAGGACTCATCTGACGTCGTACTGGCCAGACAGATTTAGATGTAGTGGCTCAGATGTGATCTGACGGTTGATCGTTTTTACAGAAGAATCACGACCTTGATTTGAAATCGTCCCGCATCAGGGTTACCAATAACATCCCCACTCAACCATAACCTCGCTGATGACAAAAATGCCATTTTGTCATCATTACACAGGTATCAATGAAACGCCCCCGGCACTCCCACCAGCATTTCGGCAATGTTCAGATCACGCGGCGCCTGAAACGCTGCGACAGCAACAAGATCGAAGGAATGCCCCTTTTGCACGCGCACCTCGCTGAACCCGCTTGCCAATAACCGGTCGGCGAGGGATTTCTCGGTAAACCCGGTTCTGTGCCGCATGAACTCATTTCCTGCGGCCATCGAGGCCCTGTGGCCATAAAGAATGTCGAGCGCGGTAATAGGGCCGGCGGGTGACTGGTACAGCACCTTCTCGATATCCTCCGGGTCGAGCGCCGCAGCCACGGCAGCAAGGTCAGGACAGCTTATTATGAAGATCCCGCTGGGCTTCAGAATTCTGGCCACCTCGGAGAAAACCTGCTCCACCTCCTCATCCGCAAAATGCTCGATCGAATGCGAGCTGAAGGCGACATCGGCGGTGTTGTCTTCTAGATGTCGGGACAAATCCGCCATCGATGCCACGATATCCGGATCGCAACCCGGATCGATATCCACCCGGATTTCCCTCCAGCCAGGTTGGGCTTCGCGAAACGCAGAGCGCGGCCCGGAGCCAAGGTTAACAAGCAAGCTATGTGTATCAGACATTCTTAAATCCATTTAGAAGCCAATTGGCAAAGTCGATGAGCGCACAACCCGGTTGCAGCGTGGTTCTGCGGATCTATGCACTGTGCACAACGCTCGATATGGCATCGTATCCACAGAGAAAAGAGGGTGGTACGAGGGATCGTTCAACACCACATCCCGCCACTGGGTCCGCAGGTTGTGCACCTCCCGCTCCATCCGCGTGTGAGAGGGCGAGTTGATCTCGTTACCGCGGCTGACGGATTCAAAATGCCGGATCGTGGCATGTGGCGTAAAGATGACCCGATGCCCGGCCTCGCGCAGGCGCAGGCAATAGTCGACATCATTGAAATTGACCGGAAAACGCAGCTCGTCAAACCCGCCAATGTCTTCAAACAGCGACCGCCTGGTCATCAGCATCGCCCCGGTCACCGCGCTCACCTCGCGGGCTACGGTCAGCAGATCGCCATATCCGGGGTCATTGATCATTCGGTCCTCAAAGGCGTGACAGGCCCCGTGAAACGGCCCAAGAGTGACACCGCCATGCTGGATGATATCCGATCCACGCACCATCTTCGGCCCGACAGCGCCCACATTGGGGCCCGCCATACGCCCGCATAATTCACGCAGCACGCCAGGCTCAAAGAACTCGATGTCATTGTTCAAAAAGCAGAGCTGCTCATGTCTGGCATGTTCGACCGCCAGATTGTTGATGACCGAGAAATTGAAACCTTCCTTGAACTCCAGGATCGTGGCGCCGAAATCTTCCAGCTCATCCAGCAGTTCCAGGGCGTCTGCTTCACTGGAGTTGTTATCGACCACAACAATATCAAGATCATAATCCTGGTTTTGCTCGGTCAGCGTCGCAACACATTCTCTGAGAAGACCCGCCTGATCCTTGGTCGGGATCACAATGCTGACCTTATGATCGTCGCTTTTTCGCGCCACGTGAATGGCCGGGAATGTCGATGTCTTCACCGGTGTCAGTTCAATGTTGGAAAACTCTTCCAATGAGCTGCCCTCAAGCACAACCGGCATACCCTCCATCCAGTCACCGATATCTGCCGGGTCGATCACCCCCAGGGGATGCGGACAATGTGTTATCCGCTCCGAGGTGTCGCCGGTTTCAAGCAACCGCAAAAACAGCTCGGGGGGAGACGCCGGAGAGGCCGCCATGGCCGTTTCGAACAGATCATGTGCAACGGCAAAAGCGTAGGCCGCATAGCCCTGTTCCAGAAACCTTTCATAGTCAAAAGCAGGTTGCAGTATCGGAGCCAGATCGGGACCGGCCCGCAGCGCGAAATCGAAATAGACCAGAGGCGCATCCACCCCATCCAGCAATGTCTCGACATCTTGCCGAAGTGACATTCCTCGATGGAACACGAAAACATATTCGCCGGATTGGCTTGCCAGATAGGCACCGTTTTCTCCGAAACTCTGCAGCCTCTTTCGGGACATCCCCGGTTTCAGCAGGGGTGGGTAGTGATGCCCATAGGATATCAGCGGAGCACTATTCTCCAGCAACCTGTCCATCGCCATATCGGCAAAGCGTGACCGGGTGTCGTGCAGAAGCCCCTGACATGCATCCCGAAAACTGTTCGGATAGGCCAGGACACGGACCGGGCTGCCCTTGAGTGGTACACCCTCATCAGTGCACACGGAAATGAGCTTGGTTTCTCCGTCCGCCAGGTCAGCATCAAGAAGCAGATCAAAGCTGGCACGCCGCCCAAGCGGACTCGTCGGATCCCCTATGTGCCGCCACCGGTCCACCCGGGTTCGGCCCACAATCTTGTCATTATACATGGCCAGTATTTCATAACTGGACGCGCCCGTAACCTCATCGGACAGATGCCCGGCAAGGGTCAGTCCCAAAACATGGCGGACGATACCCACATCGCGATCAAGCTTCTCAACCGGATGTTTCTGCTGCAACAGATCCTGCGGCCCAAATCGGCCGATCACATGATCCGTGTTCACCACCCGAACTTCCAGGCGATCAGTCTTGCGCAAACTCGACACGTTAATGGTAAATTCAAACCCGCAGGGCTGGGTCATGCCGGGCAGGTTAAAACTGGCATCAACCAGATCATCCGCCGTTTGCATTCCGACCAGTTGCTCATTGTGAAACAGGCCCACCGTCCAGGATGTATGCCGATCCTCGGGCGAGGTGACATAACCTTTGACATCTGCCGGGGGCGAAAGCCTTAATGCGGAGTCAAATTGCACCGACCGTCTCTTTCATTTTAAGCAGGCATGTTTTCTCGAACAGCCCATATTCCGTTTCGGTCGGCATGCTGGCTCCCCTAAGATCGAACAAACCTTGCACCTTTTCACCTTTCAAAAACGCAAGCGCGCGCGTGCCTTCCTCATCTCCGCAAACATAGGCAAACCGGAAATCATGCGGAAGTGTGATCGACAAACCATGTGCACGCAGAGCACGATCCGACAGCGTGAAGAGACTGTCGAAACATCTGTTCAGAAATGCGCTGGAAAATGGCCCCATGACAGGCGCAAGCAGGCCGTCTGACTGGGTCAGGGCAACATCTGATGACGGTGGGGCAGAGGGAGCTTTCGGGTTCTTCTCAAGCTCAAAATCCAAAGCCGACACGATGTTCCGGCGATACTCGCGAAGTGGATCCAGGACGGCCATTCTCTCAAAGTCTTTTCGATATGCCGGATATTTTCCCGCCAACCTGCGCAGATTCAAAGCGGCAAGCTCCTGCTTTTTCTCCCCGTAGCTTTCCGAGCCTTGATGCCCGATGAAACAATCCGTCGCACAGACATTCCGGAACCCGGCGGCTCTGGCGCGCAGGCAATAGTCGACCTCCTCGTAATACCCGCTTTCAAACTCTGCTGACAGAACACCCGTAGCCTGACGACATGCGCCCGAGATCAGCATGGCAAACCCGTTGCCGTGTAATATGTCCACGGCCACTTCGCTGTTCTGCTGAAAAGCGGTTTCCGCTATGGCGTCACATTGCTCGTTGGAAGGCAGGGCATATTCCCGCTTCGCATGCGGGATGGAGAAACTGCCGCCATTGTTGCTGAACGGCGTAACAGTTCCCACATCCGACTGTTCCAGATGCGCCAGAAGCCGGGGCAGCACCTGCACCGGAAGGTATGTATCAGAGTTCAAAAGCAACACGGGCCCCGGACCCGCCCGTTTCAATCCCTGATTGACCGCGCCGACAAATCCGAGGTTCGTTTCATTCCGAATGACTTCCAGATCGCGCCGTTTCCGGAGCGATGCCAGGTAGCTCAATGTCTGCCTGTCCGTGCTGGCGTCATCCACGACCAGGATTTTTGCAGATGGCAATTGTCGGATCGCCCGCAGCGCACTGTGCACGCATCTCTCGACCACGCTATCCCCGTTATGTACGGGAATGACGATCCACAAATCTCTTGGGTGCTGTAGCCGTCTCGGTGCTGGCTGAGTTGTCCCATCGCGCAATTCAGGCTGGTGCGCTGCCTGCAGGATGTCTTCGCCATCGCATGTAACGCCTATTTCGCGACCGCGGCCCTGCCCCTTGAGGATGTAATCCACCACAACAAATTTACCGCCCTGCAGATGAATCCGACCAAGTTCGCTCTTGCGGTCTTCTTCACGCAGCCCCTGTATCGCAACATCCTGCTCACTGTCATGCACAACGGTGAGGCGTGCAGACACCCCAAGATCGGAAAGTGTCGCCAGAGGCAGTGCATTCGCATCCAGAAACGCCAGTGCCAGTTGCCTGCTCTTCCTGTCCGCTGCCGGATTGCACAGCAATCGCGCCGCCAGACCGTGCCGGTCTTCTACCTCGAACCGACAAGCCTCCAGTTGTGCCTGCGGGTCCAGAGGGTCCACCACCAGGGCCCGTTTCAGATCAGCATCGGCAGCAGAGCGCGCCCCAAGCTTTCGCAGAATTTTGCTGCGCATCAGAAAATCCTGGGAGCTGGGCTCGATTTTTTTGGAAAGGTTCTCCTGCAGCAGCAAAAGCGCGTGCTCGAAGGCTCCGCTTTTGATCTTTTCTACAACCAAATCCAAGGCCATGCGCGTCAGTATCACCGGAATCAAAAAGGGGCGACAAAACTGCCGCCCCAATTTCTCAAACCTTACAGAGCGTCTTAGAGCTCTTGCTCGCCGTCGTCGAATTCGATGAATTCCACTTCGGTCACGGACATGGTGGTGCCGTTTTCGAAGGTAATGGTCGTGACACCATCTTCGGTCACCACAGTGGCATCTGCACTGTTGCTGCCTTCGAGGATCAGACGGTCAACACCTGCGCCACCTTGGATCGTATCGCTACCCGACGTTGCGCTTGCGACAAAGACGTCAGCACCTGCGCCACCATCCAGCGTGTCGTTGCCAAGACCGCCCATGAGCGTGTCACTGCCAAAGCCGCCGAACAGCATGTCGTCGCCTTTTTCACCGTTCAGGAAGTCATCGCCCTTGTTGCCGTAGAGCTCATCATCGCCCTTACCGCCCTTCAGCTTGTCATGACCGTCGCCACCGATGAGGGTATCGTCGCCCTTGGCCCCCACAAGCATGTCGCGGCCACCACCACCTTCAAGCGTATCGTTGCCGGTACCGCCTTTCAGCGTGTCGCGACCAGCGCCACCCATCAGGTTGTCGTGGCCGACCCGGCCGAGTGCAGAGTCATTACCTGCGCCCAAATCCGCGTGGTCATCGACCGGAACACCGTCGCCATTATCGGGCCGCGCGCCGGAAGCATCAGGACGTGCGCCAACATAGAAGTCACCGCCCGGTGTACCAACAACGGCCTTGTCTTCAGAACCAACGGCGTAAACTTCAACCGTGCCATCCGCTTTTTCCCGGACAACAATTTCGGCACCCTCCGGAACCGGATCATCATCACCGAGAACGACGACCTGGAAGCCATCACCGTCCTCGTCAGTGGCCGCGCCAGCAATGATCTCCGCAAACTCTGGCGGCAGACCACCTTGTTCCAGATCGCCCTGCAGGTCGTCAGGTTGTGATGTATACTCAGCCATAATATCGCCCCCAAAAAAAGACACTTCAAATAGTTATCCAAGAACAACATTATCCTTGGAAACGAATCTCTCACGGCCAAACTACCGGTCCGTTACCGCTAAATAAAGTGAAAAATTCGTAAAAGAGGCCCGTAAATCACTTGCGGAACACCCGGATTCGATCCGATCTGAATGGAACTCCGGTGTCGGATTCTGCCTGGGGCTGGCTCAGACGCAACCCAAGATTCAGGCCGATCAACTCGTCACGTGCAGAAAGCCCCGCCAGATCAACCTGTTGCCCGGACATCTCGACCAGGCCGCGTTGGACAAACTGTGCCTTGGCGACCAGGCTCAGGTTTTTCGGAGCGCCTTCGTTCAACCAAACCTTCAGACCGCTGATTCCCTGCGATTGCCCCTTGGTGCCCAAAAATTCACCCAAGCGAGAATCCGCCGGTGATTCTGCAGTGCGGCAACGGATATCCAAGCCGGGAGGGCAGCTTGGCCATTGCAGGGTCAGACCTTCGATCCGGTTGGGGTGATCGGGGCCACATAACCATTCGCCAGACCCCACGACCTGATCTCCCTGATAGGCAACATGGCCTACCAGGGCAAAATCGTTCAGATCGCCTTCATTCAGCCCAAGGGTCCGGGAGGTGCGCGGAGACGCGAACTGCTGGCGCGTGCTGCGCTTGCCGGTGTTTTTTGTCAGATACTCGATGGTGACAGAACCGCGGGGTTGTTCTGCCCCGCCATATCGACCTTCCACCTGCAGTTCGACGAAGGACGGGCGGTCACATTTGGCGACGACACATTGCCCAGGCCGAGTGAGGGTTTCGTTCTCAATACTGGGATCAAATGTAAGCGTGCAGAAAGCCCGGGATTCGGGCGCCACCATCGGTCGAATTGCCCCTGCCCCACTTTCGCTCAAACGAATGACCGCAAGACCGGGATTCAGCTTAATCGTTTCTTGCATTTTACAACCTTTGCAACCGTGCGCATCAATTTACGCGCCATTCAATTCTTAAGTCAGCCTCAGCAAACTAAATTGTTTCTACTTGAACCTGAAGCAGGTTTGAGTGGAAACGCCGTAATCGAGACCCATCTCGAAACGTCTTATTCTTCTGTAAGCGCGGCGTCGAACCTGCGCAATATCGGCGTCAGGATATACTCCAGTGCGGTTCTTTCGCCGGTTGGAATAATGACACCTGCCTCCATCCCGGCAACAAGTTTGGAGCTTATTTCCTCTGGAACGGTCGTCTCGTCGAGAGCTATCTCGGCTTCGAAGTAGGCACGCTGATTGCGCTCATCGACCACCCTGTCGCGGGAAATATTGCGCAGCACGCCCTTGATGGGGGTATGCTCGACACTGATAAATGCCGGGAAGGTGATTTCGGCCATTGCTCCCGGTTCTATCGCGTCAATATCGGTTGGCCTGATCTCGGCGCGGATAAAGAACTCACGGGACGAGGGTGCGATTTTCAGGATGACGTCGCCCGAATGAACGATCGCGCCCAGGGTGAAGAGACTGCTTTCCTGCACCGTGCCGGCAACGGGAGCATGGATGTCGAGCCGCGCCAATGCATCAAGCGCAATGGTTTTGTCACGCTCCAACCCTCGGATCAAACGGTTGATCTCTTCAAGAAATTCCGACGCACGCTGACGATAGGCCTCTTCGGTCTGCTGGATCTGGAGTTTCAGGGCGCTGATGGACTGCCTGGTTCGGGCAACGTCGATCTCGGACTGCGCAATCTTTTCCTGCAGTGTAAGGCTGGAGCGTTCCAGCTCTGTGAGCCGCGACTGATTGGCGAGCCCCTTTTCACGCAAATTGCGGAACGCTTCGAGATCCGCGTTGACCAGAACCAGCTCTTTCCCGGCAATTTCCCCGCGCAGAACGTGGCCGCGGGATTCGGCCTCGGCCTGTTCGATCTGGGTGTTGAGCAGAAGGATGTTCTGCTCAAGGGAGCGCAACAAAATCTCGAACTGCGTGGTTTCATCGGCAACGATGCGCCGGACAGCCGGATTGTGTTCAGCTTCCGCCAATACCTCTTCAGGGAATTTGATTTGAGGCCGCCGCTCCAATTCCGCTTCCAGCCTGGCCTGCTTGGCCATGGCCCCGGCAAGCTGCCCTGCCACAAGCTTGCTTGACGCTTGGCTTTGTGTCGGATCCAGCTGAACCAGCAGCTCGCCCTTCTCGACATATTGGCCGTTGCGCACCAGGATCTCGCGGACAATGCCGCCTTCCAGATGCTGAATGCTCTGAATATTGGCTTCGTTGGCCAAAACGCCAGGTGCAGTGGCCGCGCTGTCTAACCGTGCAAAGGCCGCCCAGCCTCCGATCACGCCGAAAGTCAGAAAGATCACCAACGACGACATCCGGCTTGTCCGCCGCATCGACTTCGTCAGCCGTTGGGGCAGCCCCTCCTGAGGGTTGCTCCCGACTTGAACACTTGTCATGTGCATGTGCTTCTGCTCATCGGGCTATCCGTTGTTCTCCAAAAGAGTGTTTCCTCCGGTTTCAAGACGTTCGACTATGTCCTCTTTGGTGCTGAAGGAGTGTACATAGCCATCGACCAATACCAACATATAGTCGCAAAGTTCCATCATGCCTGCCTTGTGCGAGCTGAAGACGACGGTCGATCCGTTCTCTTTCAGTTGCATGATCGCATTGGCGATAGCGACTTCACCACTCGAATCCTGCGCCGAGTTTGGCTCGTCCAAAATGACGATTTTCGGCATGCCCAGCAAAGCCCGGGCCAACCCCAACCGTTGCCGTTGCCCGCCCGAGAGAGGCGCGCCGTCCTTGCCCAGTTCCTCTTCCACACCCTTGCTTCTGCTTTGGACAAGATCCAGAGCCCCGGCAAGTTCCAGCGCAGCAAAAACCCGCTGGTTTTCCTCTTCCGAGAAGGGACGGAAACGAGCGACATTTTCCCATATTGTGCCGGGCAGGATATCGACCTCTTGCGGCAGATATCCACGATTGTCTCCGATGACCTCGGCTGGCCATTGTCGTTGTGGAAAGCCGTCTACCAAAATCTCACCCAGATAGTTGGTTTCCGCACCGGCCAAGAGTTTCAGCAAAGAGGATTTCCCGGCACCACTTGGCCCGACCACGCCCAAAATCGACCCGGCCGGGATTGAAAAGCTCAGGTTGCGCAGGATTGCCTGCCCTGCGCTTGTCATCAACACGAGGTTCTCACATCGCAGAGATCCTTTCAGGTTCCCCGGCGTTGTCGTGCTTCGCTTTGGGGCACCTTCGAGCAAAGCATTGATACGCTCATATGCACCTCGGGTCTCCTGCACGACGGACCAGTTCTGGGCAACGCTCAGAATCGGGCCCACCCCGCGCATCATGATGATGAACGCAGCAAAAGCAGCCTCATCCGAGATTTCGTCCAGCAGGTACAACACCGCCCCGATACCGATAATGAGGGGAAGCTCTGACCGGCGAAGCGTTGTAAGAGCAGAATCTATGGCGCTTAGCCGGAATTGGCCCAGGAAGTGTTTCTCGCCGGCTGCATTTTGATATTTCTCCCATTTGCGGGACACCCCGGGCAGAAGGTTCATGGATTGGATAGTCTGGGCTTTGGCTGCGGTTCCCATCCCGAAAGACAGCGCCTTATCCTCCAGGGGTTTTGTCTGGGCTTTCAGCTGTTGCATGCTTTTGTTGGAGATCAGGCTGAGCACGCCAACAATGAGAATAAACCCAATGGCCACATAGCCATAAACCGGGTGTATCAGGAACAGAACCCCGATGAAAATTGGCGAGAGGCCCGCGTCAAAAACACTGGACACAAAGCTTCCGGTCAGACCATTTCGCAAAGTCACGACATCGTAGAAGTATCGAAACGCATCGGTCTCTTGTCTTTGGTGAACGGTCTTGAACACGTTGAGCCTGAGTTCGGTATCAATTTTTGATCCGATGGCGCGCATGGTATTTGATCGCAACCACAATAATAGTGTCCAGACGATGATAAGGAACACCACGATCAATGTGAGAAACCCCAAGGTCTCCCAACTGCGACTGGTATAGACGCGCGAGCGCACCTGCATCATGTAAAGAAAGGGGGTCAGAGCCAGCAGCGCGATGAAGACGCTGTGGAATAACACCAGGCCATAAGCAGGCCGATAGCTCCGCAGCACCTGATTTACAGTTCTGATTTCTCCGGGTATCCCAGTCTCACTGGCTGCCACTACGTTTTCTTTCTATAAATAGGTCGCGAATGTATCATTCGTTTATGTCACTGGATGAAGTCAGGCAAAACCCACTTCGGATTTTTGATCCATTTTCTTATCGCGTGACACTCACCGAACGTATGGTGCCCGTCTCGATCTCTGAAACCTTTCGCCTGGCGGCGTTCTTCCCCTTGCTCTGGCACTACAACCATGTTGGGCATCTTGAATTGGTTGCGCTGCGGTCCCTGACGCTATCAACGCACGAAATTCCGGGCATTAAACTGTATTCGCATGATGCGCTGCCTTACCTCCTTCAGGCCTACCCGTTCCGCTATCGTAATGTGGCGGTCGGAGAAATGACAATCGGGCTGGAACGCACATCCTCAATGCAGGAACGTGATTTGGGCAGCTATATATTCAACTCGCACGGTGATTATCAAGTTGGGGCCGAACAGAAGGTAAAATCCCTCGAAGAGTTTTCCAAAGGCATAGAATTGCAAAAGAAAATAGCAAACTTCCTGCTGGAAAACCAACTGCTGGAAGTTGTCGCGCTGCCAAATGGCCTGTCCGAGAAACATAATTTGCCGGATTTTTTCGCAACCAGAGAATTGGGTGACTGGTCGCCGGTCTCTTCCGCCTTCAGCAAGACCGAACTCCCCCAGGTTATGCGCTTTCTGGCCAGTCAACGCCTCTCCCTGTTCAGGGCCGCACATCTGATTGCGCTGGAGGAGCAGGAAAATGCCTGAATGGTTTGAAGATTTGCCCGGCTCCTCGGGCGCAACAGAGGTTGCGGGTACGGATGTCTCTGCCTGGCAGGATCATGCCTTTGCAGATGATATCCGGAAATTGAATTTTGTACCCATCACTACAAGTGAAATGCTGCTGGTCGCTCAGCACCTGCCGCTGACGGTCCGAAAGGTTCAGGATCACTTCAATCTCTATGCCGATCTGCGCCAGACAAAGCTCAAGCGCGCGCCTTTCGATGCCAACGGAAACTGGGCCTTCGGCTACAAACCGATTGCCCTGCGTCTTTTGCCGTTCGGTGTTTCGGCGGCGGGTGAAATAATACGCATTGCCGACACGAATCCGACACAGGACATTCCCCGGGAAAGCCAGGAAATTGCGACGCTGTTTCGTTTCCTGAAAGATGTCGCGGCAGGAAGTCGAAGGCTTTCAGACCGTACAAAGAACCTTGTGCAAGCTGACATATTGCGCGCTTCAGAGAGCGATCCCGAGGCGGGTTTGTATGCGACCGAGATGAAAGATTTCGATGCGGTCTCTTCTCTCGACCTTTCCCCCAACACGCTTTTCCTGCTGTGCGTCCTTGGATTTTCCCACAAGAATTACCGCGAAGAATCCACCATTCGATCCCTGGTGTCGGATCGGCGAAACATCGCGGCGATTTCCCGCTCGGAAAAGCCACTGGATTTCGGGGCATTTCTGGATTTCGGCACTTCACTGAAATTCTGAAACAAAAGCGCCTTCTGAGCACATCCCCTGGCAAGGGCTGCAAAACAGACCCTATGACAGCATCGGGGTGTTTGAAAAAAGATGGGAAAGACCCTCTGACTTTGCTGACCATCCAGAACGGTCAGGCCACCGGCTCCCGCAAGGGGCTGGAGATCGGGGGCGACAATCGCTCTTGGTCGGCAAGGGCGATGGTTGATAACGCCACATAAGGCGCTCTGCCACAAACCTGTGATCCAGTGTTTTGGCAGATCACTAAAAGATACTGATAAAGAAAAGGCCCCGCCAAAGCGGGGCCTTCCCAAACTGTCTTTCAAATACGCTTATGCGTAGTCGAAGTTTGCGTCCACCAGGGCAGCCAGGGTCACACCGGTCAGAACCAGCGACGAATCGGCGCCGAGGATCACGGTGCTGTCGGTGCCAGTGCCGTCAACGTCGGTCTGGTACGAGTTGGCCAGAACCTCTGCGAACGAGGTGTAGCCCAGGTCGCTCACGTCAACCGAGTCACCAGCTGCTGCGCCGAAGTTGGCAACGGCAGTCATGCCGGTGCCGTTCTTCATCACAACGGTGTCAAGCAGACCACCCGCCAGGTCGATGGTGTCGCCATCGCCTTGGCTGGTGAAGACCACGTTGTTACCACCGGTCACGCTGATGGTGTCCATACCGTCACCACCTTTGATGGTGTCGTTGCCAGCACCACCAATGATGATGTCGTCACCGTCGCCACCACGGATGATGTTGTTACCAGCACCGCCGTTGATGATGTCGTCACCGCCGCCGCCTTTCAGCGAGTCGTTGCCACCACCACCGAACAGGAGGTCATTGCCGCCTGCACCGAACAGGTTACCGGCGTTGGCACCAGCGGTCAGGATGTCAGCACCAGCGCCGCCGCCCATCATGTTGGATTCGCCAACTACGGGAGCACCAGCATCGGTGAGGCTGTCGTTGCCGGACCCACCAAACAGGGTGTCATTGCCCGCGCCGCCGACCAGCATGTCGTCGCCACCGCCGCCTTGCAGCAGGTCGTCGCCACCGTCGAGACCCGAGAGGGAGACGAAGTTGGTGTCGTCGGCGCTTGGGATGATACCGTCGCCACCGTCATTGACGATAGCGCCACCATCAATGATCTGGTCATTCAGATCGGTACCCATGGCGGTGTCGGCGCCAGCAGTCCAGTCAACGGTCACGGTGAAGGTTTGCTGAACGGTGATCTGGTTGCCAAGGGCGTCTTCCAGAACAACGTCATAGGTGAACGATACCTGATCGCCAACATTCTGGCCTGCGGACAGTGCTGCAGTATTCGGGGTAAATTCGATATCAGCAACACCACCAGCCATGAGGGCATCGACGTCAACAACGGTGATCGAACCAGCACCATCCGAAGTGATGAAGGTGGTGCCGTTTCCAACCGGGTTGCCATCAACCGCTGCAACGAAGTAATTGGTTGCAGTTGGCGTAGTTGCCAGCAGGGCACCATCCCATGCGTAGGTCTGCGCGGTGGTCGGATCGGCCGAATACGAACCATCAAGCGGGTCAGCAAGAGTTGCCGCCGCCGGGTTGGCGATACCGGACAGAGCAGTGCCACCAACCAGGGTGATGCCGTCTGCGGTGGTGAGCGAGCCGAACGACATGTCGAACGAGTCAGCGCCCGCGAGGGCCCAGCCGGTGGCTGCGTTGTAGGTCAGACCGCCCAGAGTCAGCAGGGTGTCGCCTTGCAGGGTTGCGGTGTCCATGCCGCCGTTACCGGCGTTCATGTCAACAGCACCAAAGATCGACTGTTCGAATGTTACCGCGTCGTTCCCGGTGGTACCCAGCTCGAGGAAATCCCCGTTCTGAATTAGAATATCAACCATATTTTCACTCCTAGCTTAAGAGATTTGTTTTACACATACCCTATGGTTTTCGGGCACGCGCAGTCTCGACGATACCTTAGTCGCCGGAGTTTCCTGCATTGTCAACTAAGACTTAACAAAGGCCCCCGCTCCCTTTCAATGGTGGCGAGTAAGTAACACGTTGCGCATGAAATGCCTTAAATCGCCTCTCAAACCACGTGAAACGGGCAGGAACCCGCCGGTTTTCAGGGCTTGGGCGCGAATCCGGCAAAGCCTATGCGGAAAGGGCGCGATAAAAGCCGTTGACCAGCGTGTGCAGACGCATGTCGTTGTGGCTTTTGGACAGGACAATATCGCGCACCCGGTCCGGAACCTCTTCGGGGGCGGGAATCAGTCCGGTGTTTTCACGATGTTCCGGCAGCGGGTTTTGCAGCCCGTGCGAGATTCGCAAATGATCCAGGCTGGCGCCCAGATGTTCGGTCGTGCCGATGAAGCTGTAATACTTGGTCAGCAGCTCAAGCGCATGATCGAAATCGAAAAACAGCCCGATCATGGTGTGCAGCTGATAATCATGGGACAGATGGTGGGCATAATCCTCCATCTGGGGAAAGCGTTCGCGAAATTGGGCGTTCTGCGGGTGCTTTTCCGAACAGTTGTAATTGTAGTTCGACACGAATCGCGCCACCGGGTCACGAATGATGGTGGCACATTGAATCGGCAATTCCTGGTTGCGCCAGAACTGGATATCAGCCCAGGCGAAATGCCCCATCAGCACCTGGCGACATTTGCGCGTGCTGCGTGTGTACAGCGCTTGACGGGTTCTCAGACGGAAGGACTTGTTGACGTTTTCCCAGGACACCGGGTGAAACACGTCAAAGGCCTCTTGCAGGGCCTTGCCCACGGACATGCCCGCGGTCTTGGGGATATGTGAAAACAGGATGACGTCATTGTCGTCATCAAACGTACCTGGCTGAATCTGGGCCGGATCGAATTGGGCCTGAAAGGCACGCAGAATGTCGTTTGTCATGTCGTCTCGCGGGTTGTCTGCAGGTGGCATGGCGCTAGCTCAGGGGCGCGGGCATGTCAATTGTGGCATATGCCGGGAATGCGTCCTTGCGATCATGTTCCCGGACGCATATTCTGCGCCGCATCCAAAGCGCCGTGCCTGTTTCGCGCGGCGCAGATGTTTTCCGGGGACAGCACCTCATTCATGAGACAGACAAACAGTCATAAAGCGGGGCTGGAGGAAATCCGAGCAGCCCGCAGGCGCAGCCGTGCGCACTTCTGGTTTATCGGCCTGTTCAGCTTCTTCGTGAACATCCTGATGCTGACCAGCCCGTTCTACATGCTGCAGGTCTATGACCGGGTCCTGTCAAGCCGCTCGATCGAGACGCTGATCGCACTGACTGTTCTGGTTGGGTTTCTTTACCTGATGATGGGGATCCTCGATTTCGTGCGCGGGCGGATCCTGACCCGGGTCGGAATCAGATTCTACGAGACATTGGCACCGCGCGTGTTCGGTGCGGTGCAAGACAAGACCGCAGCCGGATTTGCCGATCAGGCCACCAAGGTCGGCCTGCGCGATCTTGAAGCGATGCAGAAATCGCTTGCCTCCCCGATCACTGCGGCGTTCTTCGACCTGCCCTGGACACCCGTCTTTCTGTTCACCATCGCGTTGTTCCACCCCTATCTGGGCGTGCTGGCGCTGTGTGGCGGGCTTGTGCTTGTCGCCTTTGCCCTGGCCAACCAACTGGTGTCACAGAAAAAGGTCGACACAGCCAACATGATGACCGCGTCGGCCCACCGGCTGGCTGACAATATTCACGACAATGCCGAGATCATCCAAGGGCTTGGTATGAAACAGGCTGCGATGTCCAAATGGAAAACCACCCACCAGCTGGCCGCAGATTCGGAAATACAGGCCACCGACCTCACCGGGGGCTTCAACTCGACAACCAAGGCGTTCCGCCTGGCATTGCAATCGGCCATCCTGGGGCTTGGGGCCTATCTCGTGCTTACCGATGGCCTGACCCCGGGGGTCATGATCGCAGCTTCCATCATCCTGGGCCGTGCTCTGGCACCGATCGAAACCCTGCTTGGGCAATGGCCGGTCTATCAGCGTTCGACGCAGGCGCGTGAGCGCCTCGCCGACCTGCTCGGCGAAGTTCCCAAACCAGCGGCACCAATGGAACTGGGCCGCCCCGAAGCGTTGCTGACCGTCCAGCAACTGTCGGTCGTGCCCCCTGCCCCGCCGCCAAACCGCAACAAGCCGACATTGCGCGGGGTGGATTTCCAGTTGAAGCCCGGCCAGGCGCTCGGGGTCATCGGCGCATCGGGTGCGGGTAAATCTTCACTCGCCCGTGCATTGATCGGCGTGTGGCACCCGGTGTCGGGCAAGGTCGAGCTCGGCAAGGCCTCTCTCAATCAATATGGCATTGATCAACTGGGCAAGTATATCGGCTACCTGCCGCAACAGGTCACGCTGTTCGATGGCACGATCGCGGAAAACATCGCCCGCATGCAGACCATCACCGACCCGGAAGCGGTGATTCTGGCCGCCAAGAAGGCCGCGGTACATGACATGATCCTGCAACTGCCCCGGGGATATGATACCCCGGTGCAGGTCGCCGGCGCCCGCCTCTCGGGCGGACAGTTGCAACGGATCGGCCTGGCCCGGGCATTTTTCGGCGACCCGGTACTGCTTGTCCTGGACGAGCCCAATTCCAACCTAGACAACGAAGGCACGATCGCGCTCAACCGCGCCATTGCCAGCGCCAAGGCAGAAGGCTGCGCCGTGATCATCATGGCGCACAGACCGGCGGCGATTCAACTTTGCGAGATGCTTCTGGTGCTTGAAGATGGCAATCAGCGCGCCTTTGGCCCGAAAGACGAAGTGTTGCGTCAACCCGCACATCCCCAGCCGCAGGCGCAGGCGCAACAAGCGGCACAGGCCCCGGCAGCCGCCGCCGCGCCACGCACCCCCCCTGCACAGGCGATCACAGATCAACCGGGCGCGTCCAAGTCATGAGTGATAAAACCACCAAATCCGATCCGAAATACTCGATGCGTGGCCTCACCATTGTAGGCCTTCTCACTGTCGCCCTCCTTGTCGGTGGCGTCGGTCGCTGGTTTGCCACCGCCGAAATCTCCGGCGCCGTGATTGCCACCGGCACGATCAAGGTGCAGCAGAACCGGCAGATCATCCAACATCCGGATGGCGGGGTGGTGAACGAAATCCTCGTGACCGAAGGTACCATGGTCAACGCCGACAGCGTGCTGTTGCGGCTGGATTCGTCGGAACTGACAACCGAATTGCAGATCGTCGAAAGCCAACTGGCCGAGCTTCTGTCCCGCAAAGGGCGGCTGGAGGCCGAACGGGATAATGCCGAAACCTTGCGCTTCACCCCACTTCTGGCCGAGCTGCGCCTGAACAGAACCGATATCGACGAGCTTGTCGTGGGTCAGGAGCGGCTGTTCACCGCGCGTCGCCAGAACCTTGAAACCCGCAAATCCCAGCTGGGCAAGCGGATCGAACAGATCCGCAGCCAGATCGAGGGGATCGAGGCCCAGCATGCCTCTGTCGGCGATCAGATAGATCTGATCGGCCAGGAGCTGGCAAGTCAGCAGATTCTGCTGAAACAGGGGGTGGCTCAGGCCGCCCGTGTGTTGGCACTGCAACGCGAAGAGGCGCGGCTGCGCGGCAGCGCCGGGCAATTCGTGGCCGATATCTCCCGCGCTCGCGGCCAGATCACCGAACTGGAACTTGAGATCACCAATCTGGACAGCCGGATCAGCGAAGAGGCCATCACCGCCCTGCGCGACATTGGTGTACAGCTGTTGCAACTGACCGAGCGCCGCACCCAGTTGAAACAGCGCCTTGACCGTCTCGATGTACGCGCCCCGGTGGCCGGCATTGTCTATGACCTGAGCGTCTTTGCCCGCAAAGCCGTGATCAGACCTGCGGAACCGCTGATGTATCTGATCCCCCAGGACCAGCCACTGACGATCGAAGTGAAGGTGCTGCCCGCAGATATCGAGCAGATTCACTTCGGCCAGTCAGTAAACCTGAAATTCTCCAGCTTCAGCCAGCGCACCACGCCGGATCTTTTCGGTACGGTCAAAACCATCTCAGCCGATGCCTTCACGGATGAACGCAGCGGGCTACAGTTCTTCGTGGTGGAAATCGCGCTGGTCGACGGCGAATTGAGCAAACTGCCGGAAGGGGCGCAGCTGCTTCCGGGTATGCCGGTTGACGCCTTCGTGGAGACAGTGGCACGGACACCTCTTGACTACCTTATCCAACCCTTCAAGGATTCCATTGATCGCGCTTTCCGTGAAAGCTGACCAATCCGGTCCGTTTCGGGGATGAGTTGACACCACACAAACATAAAGGGCCTGGGGGCCTGACGAGGGATTGATGGCAGAGGACGAGACACAGCCCACGGCTCCCGGACGCCGCGCGAAGCCCAACAACAAGGCCAACCGCCCCCCC